>Ga0302279_10000070_pt1 | contig 131297 bp, 104 predicted proteins | sample III_Bog_N3_3_FD_194541 | JGI IMG/M metagenome (GOLD analysis project Ga0302279, IMG submission 194541) | Peat permafrost microbial communities from Stordalen Mire near Abisko, Sweden - III_Bog_N3_3 | ecosystem: Environmental > Terrestrial > Soil > Wetlands > Peat | place: Sweden: Abisko... | reverse complement strand
ATCGGAGATCATGCCGCCATCGGGCTCGTCCACGGACCACTTCACCGTGTTCCGGGCCAGGCCCTTCATGCTGGCGCTGAAGTCCGCGCCGCCGCCCGGGGCCACCGCGGCGCTGGCCGGATCCACGCTGGGCACCGGCAGCACCTGGAGGACCACGGTCTCCTTCATGCGGCGGCCATCGTTGCCGCTGGCCCGCAGGGTCAGATGGTAGGTGCCGGCCTTTTCCGGGGCGAAGTAGACCGTGCTGTTCCCTTGGCTGTTGCGCAGCCCGCCGCTGTAGGGATCGTCCAGCTCCCATTCCACCTCGCCGGTGAGTTCGGCTGCGGGACGGGCGGACAGGTTCAGCCGATCCCCCACCGTGACGGCGGCCGGGTCGGGATCCACGTTGAAGCTGGCGCTGCTGGAGCCGCCCCCGCAGTGGGACAGCAGGACCAGGGCCAGCAGGGGAAGCCAGGGCAGGCGGATCAAGGGGGGCTCCCTAGCAGGCCGCGGGGGCGGCCCGGGTGAGTTCGCGCAGGGCCGCCACCAGGGCCTGGCACTGGGCGTCGGTGCCGATGGTGATGCGCAGGAACGGATCGATGCGCGGCTGGCGGAAGTGCCGGACGATGATGCTCCGCTTGCGCAGTTCGGCGGCCAGTTCGGCTCCGCCCCGCTCCGGGTGCCGGGCGAAGATGAAATTGGCGGCCGAAGGCAGCACCTGGAACCCGAGCTGGCGCAGGTCGTCCACCAGGCGCTCGCGGCTGGCCATGATCGCCCGCCGGGTGCGCTCGAAGTGCTCCCGGTCCTCCATGGCGGCGATGGCTCCGGCCATGGCGAGCCGGTCCACCGGATAGGAGTTGAAGCTGTTCTTCACCCGGTCCAGGCCGGCGATCAGCTCCGGGTGGCCCAGGGCGAAGCCCAGGCGCAGCCCGGCCAGGGACCGGCTCTTGGACAGGGTGTGCACCACCAGCAGGTTGGAATGGGCCTGGACCAGCCCGGCCGCCGATTCGCAGCCGAAGTCCACGTAGGCCTCGTCCACCACCACCGGCACGTCCGGGTGGGCGCCCAGGAGCGTTTCCAGCTGCGCCAGGGTCAGCCAGCGGCCGGTGGGGGCGTTGGGGTTGGGGAAGATGATCCCGCCGCAGGGCTGGTCGTAGGCCTCGGGCCGGATCTGGAAGGCGTCGTCCAGGGGCACCGTCCGGTAGGGGATGCCGTACAGGGCGCAGTAGACCGGATAGAAGCTGTAGGTGATGTCCGGGAACAGCAGGGGCAGATCGTGCTTGAGCAGCGCCTGGAACACCACCGCCAGCACCTCGTCGGAGCCGTTGCCGACGAACACCTGCGCCGGCTCGATCCCCGGGGCGCCGCAGGTGCGGGCGATCACGGCCCGGAGCTGCTCGGCGGTGGGATCCGGGTACAGGCGCAGGCTGTCCTGGGCGGCATCCCGGATGGCCGCCAGCGCCCGGGGCGAAGGCCCGTACGGGTTCTCGTTGGTGTTGAGCTTCACCAGCCGATCCAGCTTGGGCTGTTCCCCGGGCACGTAGGGGGTGAGGGTGTGGACGACGCTGCTCCAGAATCGACTCATATCCAGCTTTCAGAAGGGCCCTGGGCCGGCGGGACCGGCTGCCGGGAGGCGGGCCCACAAGGGCGAGCCGGTCGGGGGCCGGGCTCCGGAGGGGAGCCATGAAGCCAGTGTAGGCCCTTCGGCGGCGGGGGCCAAACCGGGGACGGGGGCACCGTCCCTGGCGGAGCGTCTCCGTTTTGCACGATTCGAGCCTGCTTCACTCGCCCAGCGCAGCCCGCCTGGCCGCGGCCTGGAGGTTCAGGCGCGAATAGACCCCGAACGGCGACCCGTCGTCCAGGAAACCACCGCCGGGGCCTTCAGTGTCGGTGAGGATCCGGTCCGCCTGGGCCAGGGTCAAGGCCGGGAACGCCACGGTCAGCAGATAGCCGGCTTCGGGGATCAGCTTGCCCACGTCTTCCTGCCGGCCGGCGTTCTGGATGAAGACCACCGGCAGGCTGTAGGTCTGGGTGGACGCATAGAAGGCCTCGTCCGCGGCCGGGTCGCTGAACCGGCCCAGGTCTTCGCGCGCCGCCTCGGCCACCGGGCTGCCACAGGACGCCTGCAGGACCGCCACCAGCTCGGCCCGGGCCTTGGCCACGGCGGCCCGGAAATCGGCGATGGCCGGGACGCCCTTGACCGGCTGGCCCACATAGACCGGATCGTTGGCCAGCAGGTGCGCCATATCGTAGGTCGCCAGGGTCCGCCCGGCCAGGACATCCATGGTGTAGTGGGCGCCCAGGATGATGCGGTCATTGCCGTACTCCGCTCCCCGGGCGATCATCTGCGGATAGCGTTCCGGCACCAGCAGGGCCAGCAGGATGGCGCCCGTATAGCCGTAGGTCGTGTGCCCGCTGGGGAAGGAAGGGCTCGCGGTGAGGTTCATGATCGGGCCGCGGTTGTAGTCGAGGTTGTCGGACGGCGTGTTGAAATAATCCAGGCCGAAGATGCGGGAGGTGTCCGGCTCGGTCTGGAACGGGCGGGAATTGCCGAAGGGATCGGCGCCGGCAGCCCCCGCCGGCAGGCCATAGCTCCGGCCGAACACGTCCGTGGTGCCATGGACGCTGGCCAGGATCGCCTGGGCCTGGGGCGATACGGGGGTCTTCCCGTCGGTGCTGGCGTTCGCGAAGAAGTACTTGCCTGAACTCGAGTTGGCCGATGTGGTCCCGTTGGCGTAGGCGATGAGCCCGGCGATGGCCGGCGACACGCTGGTGAACCGTTCCCGGTCCAGGCAGTGGGCCCGCGCCAGGTAGGCGGAGCCCAGGGTGGTGCCTAGTCCGTCCGCCAGCTCGGCGAGATCGCCGGAGGTGATGAAGGCGTCGCGCAGCGCCTGCTGCTGCTGTTCCGGGAACGGCAGCAGGGTGGGCTGGGGGATCCTGCCCGTCTGGATCCCCCCGGTGACGGTGTAGTTGGCGCCGAGCGCGGCCTGTCCCGCCGCGGTGTTCTGCAGCGCGCTGACCGGGGCGAGCCCCTTCAGGGCCACCAGATCGGAAGGCGACTGGGCGATGGCCGGCAGCGCGAGCAGGGCGCAAAGGGCTGAAACGCGGAAAACGGAATGCATGGATGCTCCCTGTAATCTGCCCCGCCGGGCGGCGGATGCCAGGGCATCGCCGCACTTCGGGCCGCTTCTCGGACTGGATGTTCCCTGCCAAAGCATAGGACAGATCCGTGTAACCGTTGTGTTAATAAATTTTGTGACAACGGCTCGGTCGCCTTGGGGGGATTCCCCGCGCGCGCCCCTGCGCTTCGCCAGCGCTGTCCCGCCGTGCCGCAGGTCCCCGTACGGGGGGCTCGGCCAGCCGGATGCTTTTGCCGTTGCCCTTTGGCGCAGGGCATATGAGAATCGCATCCGCCTGATCCGCCAGTTCAATCCCCCGGGGATTTCCCCCGCCACCTTCGCCGTACGAGCGGTTCTGCCATGGAGGTTCAGCGGCCATGCGAATCCAGCATTTCGTTCAACTACTTGTGGCCAACTGGGTGCTGGTCTCCTTTCTCTTCGTTCTGGTCATCGCCCTCTACGTGAAGTTCCGATTCGGGACCGACTACTTCTTCCAGAGCTATCGCGACGCCAAAACCACCAAGGAACTGTCCGGGTTCCATCAGCAGATCGGCGACCGCATGATGGCGTTCCAGGGCTGGAAGGCGGCGGAAGAAGCCTACCGCGCGGCGCTGCAGGTGGACCCCACCAACACCGCGGCTACCTTCGGCATCGTGAAGGCGCAGGTCTTTGACCCGTTGCCCGGGCAGGCGTTCATCGATCCCGAAATCGTCGATGTGCGGCTGGAATACCTGCTTTCGCGCTTCCCCGACGACTACCAGGTCCATTTCCTGAAGGCGCTGAGATGCTGCCAGAGGGGCGAGGTGCAGGAGGCGCTGACCTGGCTGCGGACCTGCGTGGAACAGCAGCCCGGCTTTGTCGGCCCATACCTCTTGCAGGGCGACATCGCCTTCCAGCGGTCTGACATCGAGGAGGCGGCGGCCCACTATTCCAGGGCGGTGGAACTCGATCCCAACTCACCCGTGGCCAAGAACAACCTCGCGGCGTGCCATGTCCTTTTGTCGGATTTCCAGGCGGCCGTGGTGGCGTTCGACGCGGCCTTGAAACTGGAGCGCGGACCGGCCTTCCGGCGGACCTTCCAGAACCGGATGCAGTCGGCGGAAAACCTGGTGAAGATGCCCGACAACACCAAGGCCTGGCTGTTGGACCATCGGAAGCTGCTGGCCTGACGCCTACTTTCCCCTGGTGCTGATCCCCAGCCCCTCCCCCTTGCGCTCCACCTTCGCTGTGCCGCCGTCCTTCAGATCGCCGAACAGGATGGCGTCGGCCAGGGGCTTCTTCAGGTACTGCTCCACCACCCGGGCCATGGGCCGGGCGCCGAAGGCCGGTTCGTAGCCCTTGTCCGCCAGCCAGGCCCGGGCCGGCTGGGACACCTGCAGGGTCACCTGCTGTTCCGCCAGCAGGGCCTCCAGTTCCTTGAGGTTCTTGTCCACCACTTTCAGGATCTCGGGCCGGCCCAGGGGGGCGAAGGTGACGATGGCGTCCAGCCGGTTGCGGAACTCCGGGGTGAAGGCCTTTTCCAGGGCGCCCCGGGCGCTGGTGGGGGCCCCGGCGCCGGCGAAGCCCACCTGGCGGGCGGAGAGGTGGCGGGCCCCGGCGTTGGTGGTGAGGATCAGGGCCACGTGGCGGAAGTCGGCCTTGCGGCCGTGGTTGTCGGTGAGGGTGGCGTGGTCCATCACCTGCAGCAGGATGGCATTGAGATCCGGGTGGGCCTTCTCGATCTCGTCCAGCAGCAGCACGGCGTGCGGGTGCTTGCGCACCGCGTCCACCAGCAGGCCGCCCTCCTCGAAGCCCACGTAGCCGGGAGGGGCGCCGATCAGGCGGCTCACCGCGTGCTTTTCCATGTACTCGGACATATCGAAGCGGATGAACTCGACGCCCAGGATCCGGGCCAGCTGCCGGGCCAGTTCGGTCTTGCCGACGCCGGTGGGGCCGGCGAACAGGAACGAGCCCACCGGCCGCTCCTGGCCCCGCAGTCCGGAGCGGGACAGCTTGATGGCCGCGCAGACCTTGGCCACGGCCGGGTCCTGGCCGAACAGGACGGCCTTCAGGTCGTCCTCCAGGTGGGCCAGCCTGAGCCGGTCGTCGCGGTCCACCGCCGCCACCGGCACCCGGGCCATGCGCGCCACCACCGCCTCCACCTCGGGCACGCCGATGGTCTTGCGCCGCCGCCGGGCCGGGAGCATCTTCTGGGCCGCCCCGGCCTCGTCCAGCACATCGATGGCCTTGTCCGGCAGCAGCAGATCGCGCAGGTGGCGAGCTGACAGGCGTACTGCGGCCTCCAGGGCGGCGTCGGAGTATTTCACGTGGTGGTGCTCCTCGTAGCGGGAGCGCAGGCCCTTGAGGATGGCCACGGTGTCCGCCTCGCTGGGCTCAGAAACCTCGATCTTCTGGAACCGGCGGGCCAGGGGCCGGTCCCGGTCCAGGGAGGCCTTGAGGTCCTGGTAGGTGGTGGCGCCGATGCAGCGCAGTTCGCCCCGGGCCAGCACCGGCTTGAGCAGGTTGGAGGCGTCCATGGAACCGCCGTTGACCGCCCCGGCGCCCACCAGGGTATGGATCTCGTCGATGAACAGCAGGGCCCCCGGGTGCTGGGCCAGGGCCTCCAGCACCGCCTTGATCCGCTCCTCGAAGTCGCCCCGGTAGCGGGTGCCGGCGAGCAGGGCGCCCATGTCCAGGGAATACAGGGCCGCGCCCTTGAGCGCGTCGGGCACCTGGCCATGGAACAGCCGCAGGGCCAGGCCTTCGGCGATGGCAGTCTTGCCCACGCCGGTCTCGCCCACCAGCAGGGGATTGTTCTTGCGCCGGCGGCACAGCACGTGCAGGACCCGCTCCAGTTCCGCCTCCCGGCCGATGAGCGGATCGATCCGGCCATCGGCCGCCCGGGCCACCAGATCCACCGCGTAGGCCTGCAGTGGGTCCTTGGCCGGGACTTCGGTCTCTTCGGGGTCGGCGCCCTCCCGGGGCGGGGGCGGCGGCGTGGGGCCGGTCTCGCCGCCGCCGTGCGCCAGGTGCTTGAGCAGGGGCAGGCGGTTCACCCCCTGCCGCTTGAGCAGGTAGGCGGCCTGGCTTTCCTTTTCCTGCAGCAGCGCCACCAGCACGGCGCCGCTGCTCACCGTGGGCCGCTCCGAGGACAGGGTGTGCATGATCGCCCGCTCGATGACCCGGTTGAAGCCATCGGTGGGCGTGGGCTGGATCGGGTGCGCGGCGGGCAGCACTTCCATCTGCTCGGCCAGGTAGGTCTGCAGTTCCTGGCGCAGCAGGCCGGAGTCGCCGCCGCAGGCGGTCACGGCCTGCACCACCAGGGGATCGTCCTGCAGGGCCAGGAGCAGGTGCTCCAGGGTCAGGAACTCGTGCCGGGACTCCCGGGCCAGGGTGAAGGCCTGCTGGATGCAGCGGTTCAGGGCGAGGGTCAGGGAGGGGGTGGGAGCGGGCACGTCAGGCCTCCGGTTCGAGGGTGCAGAGCAGGGGGAACTCCTTGGCCTCGGCCATGGCCTTCACCTGGGAAGCCTTGGTGTCGGCGATGTCGAACGGATAGATGCCGGCCAGGCCCTTGCCCTTGCGGTGGATGTCCAGCATGATCCGCACCGCCTCGGGCTCGGACTTGCGGAACACGCTCTGCAGGATCCACACCACGAACTCCTGGGTGGTGAAGTCGTCGTTGTGCAGGATCACCTTCCACAGCACGGGCGGGCTCAGGCGCAGGTGGGCGCGGCTCTTGGTGCCCGTGCCGCTCGAACTATCCAATACCTTGTGAACGTTTGCTCTAGACATCTGGCTGATCCGCAGTCTCGGATTTCATTCTACCCGGTTCCCATCCGGGGGGCGCAATCCATCGGGCAGCATGGCTTCCCAGATCCACCGGGACCGCGGCTGGGAAAAAAGGGACCACAAGGCCTCGGCCACCGTGTCCGGCGTCAGGGGGGTGGGAGACGAGGTGGCCCGGCGTTGCCCGGGCACCTCGTGGGGGTCGAAGGGGGAACATCGCGAGCGCAGCGAGCAGGCAGTTCCCCCTTCCAGGTTTGCCTGGACGAACCCCCGGATGGTGAGCGTGGCGGCGTGGATCCCGGCCGGGGCCAGTTCCGCTCCCAGGGACAGGGCCAGGCTGCGCAGGGCGGCCTTGCCCAGGGAGGCGGAGGCCAGTCCGGGCTTGGGCTCCAGGGCCAGTCCGCCGCCGGTGAACAGCAGGGTGCCGGCGCCGCGCCCGCGCATGGCCGGCAGCGCCCACTGGACCGCCGCCAGGGCCACGCCCACATTGACCCGCAGATCGGCCTCCAGCCGCCCCGGATCCAGTTCCGCGGCCGGGCCCTGGGCGCCGGCCGAGGCGTTGTACAGCAGCAGCTCCGGCCAGCCGCCCCAGGCCTGGATGGTGGCGGCGGCCGGGGCCAGCGCCCCCTCCCGGGCCAGATCGGCGCCCAGCACCCGGTGCGGGCCGGGCCCGGCGGCCTCCAGGTCCGCCTGGAACTGCGCCAGGGGGTCCCCGGGCCGGGCCAGCGCGGCCACCCGGAACCCGCCCCGGGCGAAGCGGCGGGCTGCCGCCAGACCGATGCCCGGACCGGCGCCGAACACCACCGCCAGGGGCCGATCTGGGGTCGGGACGGTGGGCAGGACTTCCATGGGGCCTCGCGAGCTGGGCGCGGCAAGCCGCGCGGTCTGGATCGAGCGTGGCGCAAGCGGGCGCCCGGGGCAATGGGTCACGGATCCTGGCCGTCCAGCCGGTTGATCCGGATCACAATGCCGGAACCCGCGCCCCGCGGCCCCCGGCAGGTCCGGAGGCCCTGCTACCATGGGCTCCGCCGGGCCCGGAGCCTGGCTTGCTGGGGTACCCGATGGCCATCACCCGCCTGGAACAGATGCTCGCCGCCGTGCAGGCCCGGCCCCGCAAGCGGATGGCGGTGGCCTTCGCCAACGACGCCCACACCCTGGAGGCGGTGCACGGGGCGGTGACCCGGGGCATCGTCGAGGCCACCCTGGTGGGCGACCAGGCGGTGATCAACGCCCGTTGCGCGGAACTGGGCCTGGATCCGGCCGGGTTCACGATCCTGCACGAACCGGTGGACACCCGGGCCACGGCCCAGGCGGTGGCCCTGGTGCGCGATGGCGAGTGCCAGCTGCTCATGAAGGGCCTGGTGAGCACCGACAAGTACATGCGCGCCATCCTCCACAAGGAGACCGGACTGATGGCGCCGGGCGCCATCCTGTCGCACGTGGCCGTCATCGAGCCGGTCCGCTATCCCAAGCTGCTGGTCTGCGGCGACGTGGCGGTGATCCCCTATCCCGAGCTGAAGGAGAAGCTGGCCATCCTCGGCTACTGTGCCGGCGTGGCCCGGGCCCTGGGCACGGCCCGGCCCAGGGTGGCGGTGCTGGCCGCCAGCGAGCAGGTGCTGCCCCGGATGCAGGCCACGGTGGACGCCGCCATCCTGGCCAAGATGGCCCAGCGGGGCCAGATCCAGGACTGCTGGGTGGACGGGCCCATGGCCCTGGACGTGGCCATCGACCGGGAATGCGCCGAGACCAAGGGCGTGGCGGGCGAGGTGGCCGGCGATGCCGACTGCCTGGTGTTCCCCAACATCGATGCCGGCAACGTGTTCTACAAGACCTGCACCAAGCTGGCGGGCTGCGAACTGGCGGCCATGGTGGTCGGCGCCCGGGTGCCCTGCGTGCTCTCCTCCCGGGGCGACAGCGTGCTCACCAAGCTCTACTCCATCACCCTGGCGGCGCTCACGGCAGGAGCCTGACTACGTATTCGTGCGTGTCCCAGACTTTCACCCCGTTCGCTCCGGAACAGTTCGCTTCGCGAACTGCCGTAGCGTAAAGCAGGCTAAAGGGCGGGTGTGGCCTGTGCTTCGCCCAACATCGGGGGCCATAAGAAACCATAGAATTCGGTGTAATGTCCAGGCCAATTTGTACGATTAGTAGGTATGGCCAAACCCTTCCGCCCCTGGAACCCCAAGCAGAAATGGCTGCTGCCCCCTGAAATCACGGAGTTCATCCCTGAGGGGCATGCCTCTCACTTCGTGCGGGACCTCGTCGTCGAGTAGCTGGATCTTGCGGCGATCCTCGACAGCTATGGCGAGGACCGGGGCTACCCACCTTTCCACCCGGCCATGATGGTGGCCCTTCTCCTCTACGCCTATACCCAGGGGGTATTCTCTTCCCGGAAGATAGCCAAGGCCTGCATTGAGCGAATGGACTTTGCGGCCGTCACGGGGTTCCAGATGCCGGACTTCCGGACCATCAATGTGTTCCGCCGTCGGCACCTCACGGCCCTGGCGGGACTGTTCCAGCAGGTCCTGGTCCTGTGTCGCCAGGCTGGGCTGGTCTCGCTGGGCCATGTGGCCCTGGACGGCACCAAGGGGATGAGTTGCCCACCAGCGCGGACTGCCCGCAGCTGCTGCCCATGGTGGATCGGATCAAGGCGAACCTGGGCCGCAAGCCGAGGGTCCAAAACCGAAATCCCGTCACGGCGGTTGCGAAGCAACCGACCGGGACGACTCTGATGAAAGTCTGGGACACGTGCGATTACGTGGTCACGCTCCTAGCCTTCCGCCCGCGCCAGGCCCAGGTAGACCTTGGGGGTCTCCTTGCCGGACAGCACCCGCAGGGCGCCCTTGGCCAGGGCGGCCATCTCGTTCTCCCCGGGGTAGACCGACACGCCGCAGCCCACGGCCGCCACGGCCCGCTGGATATAGGCCACGGTGGGCCGGCAGCGGGCCATGCCGCCGGTGAGCAGGATCCGGTCCACCGGCTCGCCTTCGAAGGCCGGCAGCAGCGAGGTGATCCATTTGGCGATCTGGTAGGCCATGGCGTCCATGATGGCGATCACGTCGCCCTCGCCCGCATCGTAGCGGCGCTCCAGCTCGCGCAGATCGGCGGTGCCCAGCAGGTCCACCAGGCCGCCGCCGCCCCGGTTCAGCTGCAGCAGCTGCTCCCTGCTGTACTGTCCGGAAAAGCACAGCTCGATGAGCTGGCCTACTGGCAGGGAGCCCGAGCGCTGGGGGGTGAAGGGGCCCTCGCCGTCCAGGGCGTTGTTCACGTCCACGTAGTGGCCACGGCAGTGCGCGCCGATGGAGATGCCGCCGCCCATGTGCGCCACGATCACGTTGACCCGCTCGTAGAAGGTCTGCTGCTCTTCGGCGTAGCGCCGGGCGGTGGCGATCTGGTTGAGCGCGTGGCTGATGACCTTGCGGCGGATGACCTTGAGGCCGGTGATCTTGGCCCGGTCAGGCACCTCGTCCACCACCACCGGGTCGACGATGAAGGCGGGCCGGCCGCTGTCCGCCACCAGCTCCCGGGCGATGAGACCCCCCAGGTTGGAGGCGTGGTCGCCCTGGACGCCGGTCAGCAGATCCTGGGCCATGGCCTCGTTCACGGGGTAGGTGCCGTGGGCGACCGGCCAGAGCACGCCGCCGCGGCCGGCCACGGCGTCCAGGCTGTCGGCGGATACCCCATGCTGGGCCAGGAAGGCCAGGATGGCCTCCTTGCGGAAGGCGAACTGGGCGGTCACCGGGCGCCCGGCGAAGGGCTCCAGCTCCTGGGCCGAGTGCTGCAGTTCCTGGGTAAAGCGTTCCTGTTCGCCTTCGTACAGGCTGATCTTGGTGGAGGTGGAGCCGGGGTTCAGGGCCAGCACGCGGTAGCGGCGGAAGAAGGTGTCCCGGGGCGTCTCCTGCCAGGTCCCGCGGCGGTACATGCGCAGGATCGAGGCCTTCACCGCCAGGCGGATGTCCTCCGGGGTGCAGTCCATGGCCAGGTCCACCCCGCGGAACTCCACGCCGGACATGACGGTGAACTTCTTGGCGTCGGGGAAGCGGATGGAATACAGGTGGTAGAGCATGCTGCCCATGTCCAGGTTGGGGCAGATGATCACGTTGGCCGCCCCGGGCCAGGCCACGTTCTCGCCGGGCTGGTAGTAGGTGGCCGAGCGCCTGGACAGGGCCACGCTCACCTTGACCTCGCCCTGGATGCTGATGGACTTGTAGCGGTCGCCCTGGGCCACGCGTTCGGCCAGCAGGGCCGGCACCAGCTGGGTGGCCTGGCGCACCAGCTCCGGCGAGGGGCCCTCGTCCGAGCCGCGGTTGGAATGGGAAACGATGGCGGCGTGGATGTGCGGCAGCACGTCCTCGGGGATCAGGTCCCGGGCCACGGCGCAGGTGCGCACGGCGATCTTGGCCAGGATCTCCGGGGTCATGGTGCCGTTCACCCCCACATCGCCGAATACCAGGATGTTCTGGGCGAACACCCCGCCGGGATGCTCGTCGGGCAACACGAACACCCCGGCCTCGCAGCATACGGGCTGGGTGGAAAGGGCGCGCACCATGGGCCGGAAGTACTGGTTCTCGTGCGAGGCGGCGCCGCCCACCACGGTGTCCGCATGGCCCTCGGCCACCGCGTAGATGCCGAAGTTCACCGGCCGGGACACCCATTCCCGGGCCTCGGCCAGGTCGCAGGCGCGGCCTTCCTGCCGGCAGCGCTCCAGGTGGACCCGGGCGAACGCCTCCACCAGGTCCGGATGCGCGGGGATGTCCACGAACGCGCTTTCGGTCAGGGCGAAGGCCAGGCGGTTGGCATCCAGTCCGGGCAGCTCGCGCTGGGCCAGCTCGCGCACCGCCGACTCCGGGGCCAGGAACACCGGGCGGATAAACCGGGTGAGGTGGCAGGCGGCCTCGATGATGCGGGGGTCCTGGGGCTCGGTGAAGACGAAGGTGGGCTTGGCCTTGCCGTGGGCCAGGAGCTGCTGGTCGAAAGAACTTTCAATATCGAACATCGGCACCTCGGGGGTCGGCTGGCGCGGGGAACGGCGCCGCGGCACGCCCGGCAGCATTGTAGCAAGCCGGGCCGGGACGGCCGTCACAAGCTGGGCCGGACGGGAACGCCGATAGGTCCGTGGTGAAGCAGCGCATGCGTTGCTTCCCGCTCGCGTTGCTCGCTCTAATGCCACGCATGCGAAGCCACGCATGCGTGGCTTCCCCACACCCCCACTCCATGCCCGGGCGAAGCCCGGATCTGGAGTCTTGACGATCGGGAGGCATGGGTATTCTATGGAGCGCATCGTTGTGACCTTCCAGGAGGCAAGCATGGGCACCCGTGGCCGTGAAATCGTGGGCATGAACATGGATGTGGATGAGCTGCTGCGGCTGCTCAACGCCGCCTACGCCAGCGAGTGGCTGGCCTACTACCAGTACTGGCTGGGCGCCAAGGTGCTCAAGGGCCCCATGAAGGACGCGGTGGCGGCCGAGCTGACCCTGCACGCCAACGAGGAGCTGGCGCACGCCGTGCTGCTCACCACCCGCATCCTGCAGCTGGGCGGGACGCCGGTGCCCAACCCGCTCCAGTGGTTCGAGCTGAGCCCCTGCAGCTATGACGCGCCCACCGACCCCTTCGTGGGCGTGATCCTCGACCAGAACATCTCCGGCGAGCAGTGCGCCATCAGCACCTACAAGAGCCTCATGGATGTGACCAAGGACAAGGACATGGTCACCTACAACCTCGCCCTCACCATCCTCACCCAGGAGGTGGAGCACGAGGAGGACCTGCAGAGCCTCAAGGAGGACCTGGACCTCATGCTGGGGCGGCAGGCCTAGTCCGGCGTCCGGGTCCCGGCCCAGCGCCCGGTTCGCTCCCGGTCAGTCGCATGCGCGACTGCCGGGAGCGTAAGGAAGCCGCCCCAGGCGACGAAGGTGCTCCTCCTTCGTTCAAGCCAGCATGGGTGAAACCCGAGCCTTGCGCATGAGGGCCCAAAACGGTCCGGTTCCTTGATCTGAGATCAAGGAACCGGACCGACCTACGGGTGGCATGGAGGGACCCGAAAGCAGGATCTGGACGGGCTCCTGGCTAGCGGGCGGACGTTCCAATGGCCTGGATCTCCCGCTCGTGCTGGTCGATGTCCACGGCGTCCCAGGGGTAGACCACCCAGATGTCCTTCAGGTGCTGGCCCACCCAGTAGCGGGTGATGTCGGGCGGGAACTCGTCGCTCTTGGGCTTGTCCTTGCAGTGCAGCACGGCCACGCCGATCTCCGCCGGGTGGTGGGTGAGCAGTTCCCGCAGGCAGTAGGCCAGGGTGGTGCGGCTGTCGTCCACTTCGTCGATGAGCAGGACCCGCTTGCCGCGGAGCTTGCGCTCCACCTGGTCGATCCACTGGACCTTCTTGGGCCCGTCGCCGCGGCTGTTGTCGTCGTGGTACAGCTTCACGCCCACCGTGAGGATCGGCTTCTTGAGGAAGGTCTTGAGGATCCGGGCCGGGATGAAGCCGCCGGTGCCGATGGCCACGGTCACGTCCGGATCGAAGCCGCTGGCCAGGATCTCCTGGGCCAGGTCCGCCACGGTGCGGTGGATCTCGTTGTAGCTGAAATAGCGCTTGGTGATGGTTTCCATCCGGTTAGGATACAAGCCAAGGCCGGGATGTTACAGCTGTTGTGTTCACGTTCCGGATCCGGAAGACGGGCCACCCGGGTCCGCCAGGGAAGGTCACCGTGCCCCAGACGTTCGCCCTCGCCGAAATCAAGTCCAAGGCCCTGGTGGAAATCGGCCAGATGATGGAGCGGTTTCCGGACATCATCCCGCTGCTGTTCCAGCCCGGGGAGCTGATCATCCGGGAAGGCGAGGCCGCCGAGGATGTGTATATCGTGCTGTCCGGCACCTTCGTGGTGGAGCAGGCGCCCATGCTGCTGGACACGCCCGCCGCGCCCCTGGTCCAGGTGCTGTGCGACGTGGAGCGGTTCGCCATCATCGGCGAGATGGCCTACCTGGGGGCGCAGCGGCGCACGGCCAGCATCCGGGCGGTGGCGCCCACCCACTGCCTGTGCCTGAAGCCCGGGCACATGGACGCCATCATCGAGGGCTTCCCCATGCTCACCCGGGTGATCTGCCAGCAGTTCGCCCAGCGCCTGAAGCAGGCCAACGACGCCCTGCGCCAGTTCCAGACCCTGCGCGAGCTGGGCTGACGAATGAAGGGCTCGGGTCCCTTCCTTTCGGCCTGGTTCGTTCCGCCGGATCGCTGATCGCGATCCAGCGGAACGGTTCGCCGCAGGGGCATCGGCATCCGTGTGTCCACCTCCGGGATGCCGGCTCGGGACGATGTCGACCGAAGGTGAAACACGAGCTTTCCGACCGTTGAGGACGCCATCGTTCCCTGAACGCGGACGCGTTCAGGGAACGATGAACCGAAGCGAACGATCGGGACAAGGGCCATTAGAACCGGATGATCAGCGCCGCCTGGAGCCCGCCCGAGAAGGAGTAGCCGGTGGGGATGTTGTCCACGACCAGGGTCACATCGCTGAAGCTCAGGTCCTTGTACAGCACCTCCAGGCCCACGTGGCGGGTGAACAGGTAGCCCGCGCCCAGTTCCGGGTAGAGCAGGGTCTGGTGGCTCCGGGTGCTGGCGGAAAGCCCCGCCGCGGACGCGGACACCTGGATGTTGGCGAAGGCCACCCCGGCGCCCCCCAGCAGGTAGCAGCCGTGGTCGGGATCCGCGCCCAGGAAGTAGTCATAGTCGGCGCCCACGGACACGATGTCGGAGTGGGTGGACAGGCTCACGCCCGACATCGAATCGGAATCGGAGGTGTGCAGGTAGTCCAGGCGGGGGACGATGGCGCCTTTCAGGCCGAGGTCGAAGCTGGTCTGCAGGCCGGCGCCGTAGCCGCCTTCGGCGAACAGGGCTCCGCTGGCCAGGGTGGAGATCAGGAGCGCGCAGATCCGTCGCGTGGGCAGCATGTAGGTCCTCCGGGGTGTGGTCTCCAGGGTAGCAGGGCCGCCCCGGGGGATCGGGTCCCGGGCCGAATCTTACGAGCGAACGAGCGTGGGGTCCGCGCGGGCCAGGAAAGCAATGATTGAGATTGGGACTCAAATGCAATAACCTGAATCTCGCTAGGGTATCCACCCGGGAGGCTCCGTCATGGTGAAACGCAATGGCGCAGTGCCGTCCGCCACCCCTGCGCTGCCGGGGCCAGCCGACATGCCCGCCGGCCCGGAGCCGGCCGAGCCGGAAAACCCGCATGGGTTCGGCAGCCAGGCCCTGTTCCGGAAGCTCCTGACCCAGGAGCAGGGGATCTTCTTCTCCCTGGACCCGGAAGGCCATTTCCTGGAGGTGAGCCGGGGCTGCCAGCGGATCTGGGGCTTCCAGCCCGAGGAACTGGTCGGGTCCAGCTTCCTGGACTTCATTCATCCCGACGATCGGCTGCGGGTGCGGGAACTCACCGAGGCGGTGCGCCAGGGCGGTCCGTCCGGCACCGATGCGCGCTGCCTGCGCAAGGACGGCAACCCGGTCCACCTCATGTGGAAGATGGTCTGGTCGCCCGACCAGCAGGTCTGGTCGGCCATGGCCCGGGAGTTCCTGGACCGCCGGGAGCATGCGGAGAAGATGGCGGCGGTGGAGGAGCTGGAGGCCTTCAAGCGGGCCCTGGACGAGCACGCCATCGTCGCGGTCACCGATGCCGCCGGCCGGATCACCTACGTGAACGACAAGTTCTGCGCCATCTCCAAGTTCGAGCGGGAGGAGCTGCTCGGCCAGGACCACCGGATCATCAACAGCCACCACCATCCCAAGGCCTTCTTCGCCAACCTGTGGGGCACCATCCGGGCCGGCCGGGTCTGGAAGGGCGAGATCCGCAACAAGGCCAAGGACGGGACCTTCTACTGGGTGGACACCACCATCGTGCCGTTCCTGGGCCCGTCCGGGGAACCGGTGCAGTTCGTGGCCATCCGCGCCGACATCACCGAGCGCAAGACCGGGGAAGAGTCCCTGCGCCAGTCCCAGAAGCTGGAGAGCCTGGGCGTGCTGGCCGGCGGGATCGCCCACGACTTCAACAACCTGCTCACGAGCATCCTGGGCAATTGCAACCTGGCCAGCTTGGTGCTGCCCGGCGAAAGCCCCGCGCTGCCGTACCTGGACCAGATCGAGAAGGCCACCCTGCGGGCGGCGGATCTGTCCCGGCAGATGCTGGCCTACGCCGGCAAGGGCAAGATCACCATCCGGCGGGTGGACCTGAACCGGCTGGTGCACGAGATGACCGAACTGCTGGGGGTGACCCTGTCCAAGAAGGCGCTGATCCGCTACGACCTGGCCCCGGTGCTGCCCGAGATCATGGCCGACCCCACCCAGATGCAGCAGGTGGTCATGAACCTGGTGACCAACGCCTCCGAGGCCATTCCCGAGGGGGACAGCGGCGCCATCACCCTGCGCACCGGCGAGGTGCTGGTGGACAAGGAGCTGGACTCGCTCACCTCCGTCCCGGTGGGGCTGAGCTCCGGCCGCTACGTGACCCTGGAGGTGAGCGACACCGGCTGCGGCATGCCGCCCGAGGTGATGGCGCGGATCTTCGATCCGTTCTTCACCACCAAGTTCACCGGCCGGGGGCTGGGCCTGTCGGCCCTGCTCGGGATCGTCCGCAGCCACGGCGGCGGGCTCAAGGTCTACAGCGAGCCCGGACGGGGCACCTCCATGAAGGTGTTCCTGCCTTCGGCCGACCCGGTGACCCCGGACAGCGCCGGCCCGGCGGGACCGGCGCCCTGGCGGGGCCGCGGCACCCTGCTGGTGGTGGACGACGAGCTGTCCGCCCGGGCCGTGGCCCGGGCCATGGGCAGCCACCTGGGCTTCCAGGTGGTGGAGGCCGCCGACGGCGAGGAGGCGGTGGAGACCTTCCAGCGCCGCCACGGGGAGCTGTCCCTGGTGCTCATGGACCTGACCATGCCGCGCATGGACGGCCGGGAAGCTTTCCTGCGCATGCGCGCCATCGACCCGGCGGTGCCGGTGGTGCTCACCAGCGGCTTCAGCGAGAACGACGCGGTGAGCGACTTCGCCGGCCGCGGACTGGCGGGGTTCCTGCCTAAGCCCTACCAGAAGACCCAGTTCGAGGCGATCCTCCGCCAGGCCATGGGCGTCTGATCCGGGCGCCAGCGCCGGAAGCCTTACACAAGGGGCTTGAATTCCGGCCGTTTCCGGGCACGATCGGGAACCATGAATGACACAGCCTCTCCTCCCGGGTGGTTCCGCTGGGGTCGCCGCGCGCTGGCAGCGCTGGCGGCGCTGGTCCTGCTGTACGCCCTGATCGGCTTCCTGGTGCTGCCGGCGGTGCTCCAGGCCCGGCTGCCGGTGGAACTCTCCCGGATCCTGGGCCGCCCGGTTCGGGTGGCCCGGGTGCGCGCCAATCCGTTCGCCCTGTCCCTGACCGTGGACGGCTTCGCGGTGCGGGAGCGGAACGGGGCCGCGTTCCTGGGCTGGGACCGGCTCTACCTCCGGCTGGACGCCGCCACCCTGGTCACCCGCGCCCTGGCCTTCCGGGCGGTGGAACTGGTGCACCCCTACGGGGAGGTGGTGGTGGCCCGGGATGGCCGGATGAACTTCGCCGATATCGCCGCCCGGCTGAACGCGCCTGCGCCAACCGGGGCGACTCCGGCCGCCGCGCCGGCCCGGGAAGTCCGGATCGGCCATCTGGCCATCCAGGGCGGGAAGGTGCAGTTCCTGGACCAGAGCCTGGCCGCGCCGTTCGCCACCACCCTGGGTCCGCTGTCCCTGGACCTGGAAGGCTTCAGCACCGGTCCCGACCGCCGGAGCCCGTACCGGTTCACCGGGCGCACCGAGGCCGGAGAAAGCTTCCGCTGGGCCGGCAGCCTGTCCCTGGCGCCCCTGGCCGCCCGGGGCAGCTTCACCCTGGAGCACCTGCGCCTGGCCAAGTACCAGCCGTTCTTCCAGGACCAGGTGGCGTTCCGGGTCCTGGACGGACGGGTCTCGGCCCGGGCCGGGTACGACCTCCAGTGGTCCAGCGGCGTCCACCGGATGCGGCTTGACGACGGCGCGCTGGAACTGGAGCGCCTGAGCCTGGCTCCGGCCGGCCTGGGCGTCCCGCAGGTGCTGCTGCCCCGGCTGACGGCCACGGGGATCCAGGCCGACCTGATCGCCCGCCGGGTGGAACTGGCCGCCCTGGATCTGGAGGGCGGCAAGCTGTCGCTTACCCGGGCTGGTGACGGCACCCTGGACCTGGTCCGCCTGCTCACGCCCCGGCCCGGGCCGGCCCCGGTGGCGCCCGCGGCCCCGTTCCAGGTGCGGCTGCGGGAGGTGAACCTGAAGGGCTTCCAGGTGGCCTTCCGGGACCAGGTGCCGACGCGGCCGGTGCAGCTCCAGGCCCGGGACCTGGACCTGGCCCTGCGCGAGGTCACCCTGGATCCGGCCGTGCCGGTCCACCTGCGGCTGGGCCTGAAGCTGGACGCCCAGTCCAGCCTCGCCGCCGAGGGCACCGTATCGCCCCTGCGCCCCGCCGCCGACCTGCAGGTGCGGCTGGACCACCTGGACCTGGCGCCGCTGGACCCGTACCTGGCGCCCGATCTGGACGTGCGGGTGAACCGGGGCCGGCTGAGCCTGACTGGCCGATTGCAGGGCAGCTTCCAGGGCCAGCCGGCCGATGCCGTCCGGTTCCAGGGCGCACTGCGCCTGGACCAGTTCGAGGTGGCCGACGGCAGCCGGCGCGAGCCCTTCCTGGGCTACCGCGCCCTGGCCCTGGCCGGGCTGGACGTGGACACCCGGGCCCGGACCCTGCGCATCCGGAGCGTGGACCTGGTGCAGCCGGCCCCGCGCCTGGTGGTGGCCGCGGATGGCAGCACCAACGTGGGGCGGGCGCTGCGCCTGGAGCAGGCGCCCGTGACCCGGCCCCTGGCCGCGGCCGGCGCGGTCCTGCCGCCCAGCCAGGGCGAGCCGTTCCACCTGGCCATCCAGCGGACCCGGGTGACCGGCGGCCGGCTCAGCTTCGTGGACCGCAGCCTGGAGCCCAACGCCGCCCTGCTCATCACCGACCTGGAAGGCAGCGCCACCAGCCTGTCCACCGAGCCCGACACCCAGGCGGCCCTGGACTTCCGGGGACTGGCCGGCGGCCTGGCGCCCCTGCGCATCCAGGGCCGGGCCATGCCCCTGCGCAAGGACCAGGACACCGACGTGACCCTGACCCTCCATTCGGCGCCCTTGTCCGATTTCAACCCCTACACGCTGAAGTACCTGGGCTACCCCGTCCGCAAGGGCAACCTGGACGTGGAGGCCCGGGTGCGCATCCAGGCGCGCCAGCTCCAGGCGCTGCTGAAGACCCGCCTGGACCAGTTCTTCCTGGGCGAGCGCCAGCCCGGCCCCGATGCGGTGCACGTGCCGGTGAAGCTGTGCCTGGCGATCCTGCGGGACCGGCACGGGGTGATCGAGGTGGAGCTGCCGGTGGACGGCAGCCTGGACGACCCCGATCTGCACTACGGCCGGATCGTATGGCAGGCCGTGCTGAACCTGCTGGGCAAGGTGGCGGCCTCGCCGTTCACCCTGCTGGCCCACCTGGCGGGCGGCAGCCAGGAACATGATCTGAGCTTCGTGGCCTTCGAGCCCGGCAGCGCGGATCCGGATCCGGTGGCGGCCACCAAGGCCCAGTCCCTGGCCAGGGCCCTGGCGGATCGGCCGGAGCTGAGCCTGGAAGTGGAGGGGACGGCGGACCCGGCCCTGGACGCCGGCGCGCTCAAGCGCCAGGCCCTGGAGCGGGAACTGCAGGCGCTGCGGGCCGAAGCCCAGCCCGCGGCGGCGGCCGACGGCGCGGTGCCGCCGGCGGAGCGGACCCAGTGGCTGCGGGCCGCGTTCCAGCGCACCTTCAAGGCCGAACCCGGCGCCGCGCCCTCCGCGGAACTGGAACAGCGCCTGCTGGGGGCGTTCCCGGTCACCGGCGACGACCTGGGGGAGCTGGGCCGGCGCCGGGCCCAGGCCATGCTCCGGCTGCTGCGGCAGGCCCAGGTGGAGCCGACCCGGCTGTTCCCGGTCAGCGGCGGACAAGCAGCGACCCAGGGTGGCAGCCGGGTGTACTTCGGGCTCAAGTAAGGCGGCGCGCGGGGCCATTTAAGGTTTGTGCTTTTCCGTGGACCGGGACAGAATCGAGCGGAGAAAACACGCCCAATTCCCCCGTTCCAGCCTGGTCCCGCCGGAGCCTTCGGAGGCCCCATGAAAGCCCGTCCCATCCTGCTCGTGGAAGACAATGCCCAGGACGAGAAGCTCACCCTGCGCGCCCTGGCCAAGGTGAACCTGGCCAACCGGGTCCAGGTGGCCCGGGACGGCCAGCAGGCCCTGGACTACCTGTTCAACCCCGACCTGGAGGTGCCGGCCGCGGTGATGCTGGACCTGAACCTGCCCAAGGTGAGCGGCCTGGACGTGCTGACCCGCATGCGCACCCAGGAGCGGACCCGGCTGGTCCCGGTGGTGATCCTCACCTCCTCGGACGAGGACCGGGACCGCTACGGCAGCTACCAGCTGGGGGCCAACAGCTTCGTCCAGAAGCCGGTCGATTTCACCGAATTCGTGGCGGCGGTGGCGCACCTGGGGGCGTACTGGGCCATCATCAACGAGCCGGTCGACCCGGAGGCCCGCAGGTCATGACCCATGCCTGGAAGATCCTCATGCTGGAAGACTCCCCGGCGGACTTCCTGCTCGCGTTGCGCCAGCTGCGGGAGACCTTACCGGAACTGGAGGCCCGGCGGGTGGATGGCATGGTCGCGTTTCGCGCCGCCCTGGTGGCCGGGGGCTGGGACGCCATCCTGTCCGATTATTCGCTGCCGGGCATGGCGTTCGGCGACGTGGCGGCGATGGCCGGCCAGTTGGCGCCGGACGTGCCGCTGCTGGTGTTCTCCGGCGGCATCGGCGAGGAGCAGGCGGTGGCCCTGCTGCGCCAGGGGGTGCGGGACTTCGTCCTGAAGGACCGGCCGCGGCGGCTGGCCTCGGCCGTGCAGAACGCGGTGCAGGAGGCCACGGCGGCCAAGGCCCAGCGGGAGGCCGTGGCCGCCCTGCTGGCGTCCGAGGCGCTGCTGCGCTCCATCATGCACTCCATCGATTCGGGCCTGGTGGTGCTGGACACCGGGGGGCGGATCCTGCTGGTGAATGGCGCCTGGACCCGGCTGGCCGGGGCCTGCGGGCTGCCCGGGGCCGGGCAGGGCAGTGGGGTGGGCTTCGCCGGCTGCCTGCGGGAGGGCCTGGCGGCGCCCCTGGCGGAGCAGATCCTGGCCGGGCTGGCTGCCATCCAGGCGGGCAAGACCGCCCGCTTCGATCTGGACTACGCCTGCGCCGGCACCTGGATCCGGCTGAACGCGCTGCCGCTGATGGGCGCCGCCCGGGACGGCCCGGCCCGGACTGGGCACCAGGGCCTGGTGCTCAGCTTCACCGATATCACCGCCCAGCAGCAGGCCGGCGTCGCCCTGGGGGCGGCCCAGGCCAAGGAACTGGAAATGGAGCGGGAGCTGAACCACCTGCAGCGGCTGGAAAGCATAGGCCGCCTGGCCGGTGGCATCTCCCACGACATGAACAACGTGCTGGCCGCCGTCATGGCCCTGGCGACCGTGCTGGCCGTTCGTTTCGAGCACCTGCCGGAGGTGGCCAGCAGCGCCGGGGCCATCCTCAACGCCGCCAGCCGCGGCCGCGACCTGGTGAAGGGACTCACCGATTTCGCCCGCAAGGGCGTCACCGACGCCGCGCCCATGGACCTGAACAGCCTGGTCCGCCAGGAGGCCGATCTCATGGAGCGGACCACCTTCCGCAAGGTGGCCATCCAGCTGGACCTGCAGGAGCCCCTGCCCGAGATCCAGGGCGAGCCCCACGCCCTGGCCAACGCCCTGATGAACCTGTGCGTCAACGCCTGCGACGCCATGCCGGACGGCGGGGTCCTGCGGCTGGAGACCCGGCTGCTGCCCGGGGGCGCCACGGTGGAGGTGGTGGTCCAGGACAACGGCGAAGGCATGCCGCCGGAGGTGGCGGCCCGGGCCATGGAACCGTTCTTCACCACCAAGCCGGCCGGCAAGGGCACCGGCCTGGGCCTGGCCATCGTGTACGGCACCGTCAAGTCGCACGGGGGCACCCTGAGCATCACCAGCCATCCGGGCGCCGGGACCCGGGTCGCCCTGCGGTTTCCCGCGCTCACCACCCAGAACCTGGGCCCGGCGCCGGCGCCGGAGCCGGTGGCGGAGCCCGTGCCCCGCTGGCGGATCCTGCTGGTGGATGACGAGGCGCAGATCCGGGAGACCGTGCCGGCCCTGCTGGAGGACCTGGGCCACCAGGTGCGGGTGGCCGCCGGCGGGCAGGAGGCCCTGGGCCTGCTGGCCGGCGATCCGGACCTGGACGCGGTGATCCTGGACCTCAACATGCCGGAGCTGGGCGGGCTGGCGACCCTGGCGCGGCTGCGCACGCTGCGCCCGGAACTGCCGGTGCTGGTGTCCTCCGGCTACCGCGACCCGGCCGCCATGGCGGTGATCCGCGGCTTCCCGCGGGTGGGGATCCTGGACAAGCCGTTCCTGGCCGAGGATCTGCATCGAGCCCTCGCCGCCCTGGCCGCCCTGGCCGGGGCCGGCCGGAACGCGGAGGCCAGCCTGGAAGCCTGCCCCCCGGTCCTGGCAAAAAGCCGGTACACTTGACGTCCAATCCAACCACAGGGACGGGCGCATGCCGGAACGGTCAGAAAAACGCCAGAAAATCGAAAAGATCGGGTTCGCGATCATCGTCGCCGGCTTCCTGTTTTCCCTCATCCCCAGCACCAAGCTGGGCAAGGCCGGCAAGCTCGGCGAGTACGTTCTGTTCGGTGGCGCGATGATCTATGTTTCGGGGCGCTTCAAGTAGCCGCACCGGCGTCGACCAGGGCCTGTTCCCATTCGCGGCGGGTCTCGGCGCGGTCGAAGCGGATGCCCGCGCGGCCCACCTGTTCGAGCCGGTCGCGCAGGGTGGCCGGATCGATCTTGGGCCCCAGCGTGGACGCTTCCGTGTCGGGCATGTCGCTGTAGCAGTGCACCTGGACCGCGTCGAAAGCCACCCGCCGCAGGAGGGCCAGGCTCTGGGCGAAGTCGGCCGCCGTCTCCCCCGGGAAGCCGACCAGGATCCCGGTCCGCAGTACCAGCCCCGGATAGCAGCGCAGCACCAGCAGCTTCCGGGTGAGCTCCTCCAGGTCGCAGGGGCGCTTCATCCGGCGCAGCACCGATTCGCTGCCGGATTGCACCTCCACCTCGAGGGCGTGCAGCCGGCCGGCGTCGCACAGGCGCCGGATCGCCTCGAAATGGCGGAGGAAGGCCTGGGGATGCAGGTCCGACAGGCCGATGGTGAAGGCGGCAGGATGGGCGCAGAACTGGTCCAGCAGCGCGCCCAGATGGGTGCCCTGATCCTGGCCATAGCCGCCGAGGGAATCGGCCAGCAGATCGAAGCTCCGGTAGCCGCGCCGGAGCCCTTCGGCCAGGGTCGCCAGGACGATGTCCAGGGGCTTGCTGCGCAGCGGTCCGGTGGCGAAGCGGATGGCGCAGTAGCTGCACGGCATGGCGCAGCCCGCCGCCACGTGGATGGGCAGCCGGGGGCTGCGGGTCAGGCCTGCCAGGCGGCCGGCAGCCATGGGAATCCCCAGGGAGCCGGCGCGCCGCACCCGGGCCGCCGCCCGGCGTGCCAGCCGATCGGACACGATCCAGCTGGAGCGCCACAGGCTGCGCCGGGGGAAAGCCCGGCAGACCGCCATCCGGCCATAGGCGGGCGGCAGATCCGCCATGCGCACGCGGATCCCGGGCAGGGCATCCAGCGCGCTGAAATCGGTGGGGGTGAGGATGGGCCCCTGGAACACCTGGGCCAGGGCGACCGGGTCGGTCCCGGGCAGGCAGCTGCCGACCATGAACCGCGCCCCCGGGGCGATCCGGGGCACCAGGTCCGCCACCATCTGGACCATGCGTGCGGCCTGGTGGCTGCGCCCGGCGCAGGTGAACAGGAGCACGCAGTCCGCCGCCTCCAGCGCGGAGGTCTCGGTCCAGCCGTTGGCCCGGAAGAACCGCCGCACCAGGGACACCTCTTCCTGGCGGCGGCGGCAGGAGTGGTCCAGCAGGTGGAAAGCAGGCATGGCGAGCTCGGGAAGGGCCGTCGGGGCAGGTTGGGGGGAAACCTTGATTCTACCCCCCCGGGCGGGATGCCGCCAGCCCGGTCCTGGATTCCGCAGGATCCGGGGGCATGCGCCCGCGTCTCGTCCAGCGGATCAGGGGGTGGCAGCTGGGCGGCTGGTTCGGGCCCACAGCAGGCAAGCGGCAGAAGCCAGCGCGAACCCCAGCATGACCACCGGCATGGCCAGGCCGTGGAGCGCGGCGAACAGCAGGGCCACGCACAGGCTGGAAAGCCCCATGCACACCATCTGGAAACTGTTCATCACCGCCGAAGCGCTGCCCGCCAGTTCCGGAACGGGTTCCAGCGCGGCATGGGAGGCCGCCGGCACGATGAGGCCGAACCCGAAGGTGGCGACCGCGAGACAGGCGGTGATCGCGGGGATGCGGGTGCAGCCGGCCAGCAGCAAGGTGCCGGTGGCCACCGGCCCCGCCAGGCTCAGGGCCAGGCCGGCGGCGAGGATGGACCCCGGCGGAGTCCGGTGCCGCAGCAGTTGGCCCGAAAGGTAGGCGCCCAGGACGATGAAGGCGGCGGTGGTGGCGAAGACGCCGGCATAGACGGCGGACGAGGCCCCGAGCCGCTGCATCAGCGCGAAGGGCGAACCGGCCACATAGGCGAACATCGAAGCGGCGCTCAGGCCCAGGATGGCGATATGGGGCGCCACCCCCGGGCGCGTCCACAACAGGTGGGCATTGCGGCGCAATTCCGCCGTGAGGGGCATGCGCACCTGGGTCGCGGCCCGTTGCACCAGCGTCTCCTCGAATCCGAACCGGATGGCGATCAGCAGCAGGATGCTCAGGGCGCTCAGGATGCCGTAAATCGCCCGCCATCCGCCCAGGACCAGCAGGAGTGCCCCGAGGCTGGGGGCGATCACCGGCGCCAGGTTCAGGATCATGGTCAGCCAGGCCACATACTGGCCCATCCGGGGGCCATCCAGGCGGTCGCGCGTGGCGGCCAGGGCCAGGGTCGGGCCTGCGCCCGCTCCGGCACCCTGGACGACCCGCGCGATGAGCAGCCAGGCGATGGACGGGGCCAACGCGCAGCCCAGCCCGCCCAGGGCGAACAGGGCCAGCCCGGCGAAGAGCAGCGGCTTGCGGCCGTTGCGGTCCGACAGCAGGCCGTAGGCGATCGGGGTCAGGGCGAATCCGGCCATGAAAAGGCTTAGAGTCAAGCCGGTCAGGGTTTCGGAGGCGTGCAGCGCCGTCCCGAGCACCGGCAGGGCCGGCAGTCCCATGTCGATGGAGAGGGGCGGCAGCGCGCAAAGCAGCCCCAGCAGGGCGAGCGAAGGGACCTTGGCACCGGGGGACCGCACCCCGTCCTGGCCTTCGAGGGCATCAGGCATCATGGTTCTCCATCCAGCGGAAGCCTGGGCTACTTCCTGAAGCGGCCCGAGAAGTACAGGGCCGCGCCGGCGAACATCGTGTATTCGCCGTATTTGCCGGTGATGGGGTTCGGGATGAGCAGGGTCGCGAAACCGATGATCATGATGGCGAAGCTGGCGAGCTCGATCTTCCGGCGCTTGGCCTGTTTCTGGTCCAGGACGGCCTGTTCCTCCGCCGACAGCGGCTCCACGATGGCCTGGCTTTCCACGGGTTGTTCGAGCATCCACGATCCCTTCAAATGGCGTTGCGCATCCGACCTGGAAACGGTGTTCCGCCTCCAGGAGGATTCTACCAGCCGGAAGCCGGGCGCGGCGGGTCAGGGCCGCCAGAAGGAAGCGTAGAGGTGGTGTCCGGCCCAGTTGAGTCCGCCCGGATGGCGCATCAGGGCCTCCGCCGCCTCGGGATGGTGCCGGGTCCAGCCCATGAAGGCATTGGCCGCGGGCTGGTGGTCGCGCATGATCACATCGAAGGTGCCCCAGTGCCGATGGCGCTCGGCGAAGGCGCGGATGCCCTCGTCCCGATGGGTGATGGACCAGGTGACGAACTCGTGGGCCCGTTCCGGATGCTCGCCATCCCAGGCGAAGAACTGGCGGGCGGCGTCCGGGTGTTCCCGCACCCAGGCGCCCAGGTCGCGGGCGGCCTCGGGGTGCGCGCGCTCCCAGCCTTCCAGGCCGGGTTCGGCGTGGACGGCGACGGCCATCCTTGGCGGAGCGCAGGCGGTGCCGGCCAGGATCAGCAGTCCGGCGGCCAGGCTGAGACCGACCAGGGTTCGTGGGGTCATGGGTACCTCCATGGGATGGATCATGGCTATGGAGCCTCGGATCCGGCCGGGGTTTAGGCGCCGTTGCGGAAAAACCGGAGCCTTGCACATTGCTCCGTTACGGCTCGCTCAACGGCTCCAGACCGAACCATCCCTGCTATAATTTCAGCATAATATTTCATGGATATTTATTAAAGTCGTACCACCTTCACTTAGGGGCGTGAACGCTTATGAAAATTCAGGCCCAATCAACCGAGGCCGGTACATTGGATAACACATGGGCAGGAGTGGCTATGGCGGGTGTGCCGGAAGATGGTCTTGGACAGGAACCCACGGGAGACGATCAAGAGGCCCAAGCTGGCGATAGCCTCGACACGCTGAACCTGGGAAGCCATTTCTTGCATTCCCTGATGGAGTATTTCCCTGACCGCATCTACTTCAAGGATCTGCAGAGCCGATTCCTCTTTGGCAGCCGATCCTGGGCCGAGTTCAATAAGCTGGAAGATCCTTCGGTGATGTACGGAAAGACGGATTTCGATTTCTTCACCGAATGTCATGCCAGGGCGGCTTTCGAGGATGAGCAAGAAATCATTCAGACGGGGAAAGCCAAGGTGAATGTCGAGGAGATGGAGACCTGGCCGGATGGCCGGATCACGTGGTGCGCTTCGACCAAAGTCCCCCTCCGGGATGCCCAGGGCCGGATCATTGGAACCTTCGGCATTTCCCGGGACATCACCGAACGCAAGCTGGTGGAGCAGCAGCAGCGCCATCTCGAAAACGAGCTCCAGCAATCCCAGAAAATGGAAACTCTGGGCAAGCTTGCAAGCGGCATCGCCCATGACATGAATAATGTGCTGGGAGCCATTCTTGGCTTGGCCTCGGCCAATCTCGAAATCCAGCCAGAGGGCAGCCCGACCTACCATGCCTTCAATACCATCGCCCAGGCGGCCACCCGGGGTGGGAAGGTGCTGAAAAGCCTTTTGGGGTTTGCCCGGAAATACCCGGTAGAAGAACGGGAACTGGATCTGAATGCCATTCTTTGCGAGGAAGTGCAACTTCTTGCCCGCACCACCTTCTCCAAGGTCCACCTGGTGTTGGACCTGGCGCCCGACCTTATGGCCATCTACGGGGATGAAAGCAGTTTGACCAACGCTGTCATGAATATCTGTGTCAATGCGGTGGAAGCCATGCCCGATAGCGGTGCCCTTACCATCAGGACCAGGACCCTGGACCCTCATTGGGTTGAAGTCCAGGTCCAGGACACGGGTGTCGGTATGTCCAGTGAGGTCATGGAACACGCGCTGGAACCCTTCTTCACCACCAAGGAGGTCGGCAAGGGCACGGGCCTGGGCTTATCCCTGGCCTTCCGCACGGTGAAGGCGCACCAGGGGGAGATGGACATCCAGAGTGTTCCGGATCGTGGAACCTGCGTGACGCTCCGCTTCCCGGCCTGTAATCCCGGGCGCCAGGCGGCCAAGGCCATAGAAGGCGCTCAGATCAAGCCCGGCAAGGTCGACCTGAAAATCCTTCTGGTGGATGACGACGAATTGATCCAGATCGCCATGCGGGGCATTCTCGAGGCCCTGGGCCACAGCGTCACGTTTTCCCGGGATGGTGAGCAGGCGTTGGGGATGCTGGAACCCCCACCCGATGTGGTCATCCTGGACATGAACATGCCCGGCCTGGGGGGCGCTGGAACCTTACTGCGGCTGCGGACCTTGCACCCCTCGTTGCCAGTCATCCTGGCGACCGGCCGGGTCGATCAGTCGGTCCTGGACCTGGTGGCAGCTTATTCACACGTTACCCTGCTCCCCAAGCCATTCGACTTTGGTGCGTTGCGACAGGCCATTGGGCAGGCCCACCGCGCCGCGCTGTGACCGCGTAGACAAAAGAATGCCCCGAAGTATTACCTTCAGGGCATTTGTTGGTGCAGCCGGCGCGACTCGAACGCGCGACCCTTGGCTTCGGAGGCCAATACTCTATCCAACTGAGCTACGGCTGCTTGTGTTGCTTCTGCTTGGCGTGTGCTGGTTTCTTGCTCTTCCGGGGAAGGCTTTTGCCAGGGTTCGCCTTGGTTCCGGCCAGTTTGCGTCCGGATCTAGAGTCTACCCCAAGTCCCATGGCTTCCGCTACCCGTTCCTGAGCTTCGCGGCGTCGTGTCCTTGTCGCAGGCGTGCGTGACCTCGGCCAGGGTCCTTTCCGGTCCGTTCCAGGGACGGACCTCAGGGCTGCAGCAGCACCCGGATCGACTGCGGGTCCTCCAGGACCCGCCGGAAGCCGCCAGCCGCGTCCTCCAGGGGTAACACCGCCGTGATGAGTTCCCGGGGATCGAAGGGCCGCCGGGCCAGGAAGCGCACCACATCACCGAAATCGTCGTGGTAGCCCAGCACCGCCTTGAGCTCCACTGCGCGCATGACCAGCGTGTGGGGATTGATGGGCACGTCCTGGTCGCAGAATCCGGCCAGCACCACCTGCCCGCCCTTGCGCACCAGCCCCGGGGCCTCGCTCCACCACCTCACCGCACAGTTCGTGGCCCAGGACGGTCCCGAAGGGAATGGACCCGCCCTGCACGTAGGCCCGCACATCGGTCCCGCAGATCCCGCAGTAGCGCACCCGCAGCAGCACCTGGCCCGCAGCCAACGACGGGCGGTCCCGGGTGACCACGGCAAGCGTCTGTTTCGCCTGGAACACGGCACTGCGCACGACCACCTCGGGGAAGGCTCCAGTCTAGCGCCTCCGCGGTGCTGCATCACGTCCCTGGCCATGAGGGTGCCGGTGGAAGGGCATGCCTGCTGACTGCGGCACCCTGCCTTGATTCGATGACGATCTTGCCGAAAGCACCACCGTTGCCGGGGGGCGGACGCGATTCCGGGTGGCCCTCCGGGCCGAAAGGTGGTGAATTGGAACCTATGGATGCGCCCATTTCCGTCAAACGCCTGCTGGAGCAGGTCAAGGCCCGGCTGGAGCCGGCCTACGCTTCGGTGTGCGTGCTGGGCGAGGTGTCCAACTTCCGCGGCGCCGGCCGGCACTGGTACTTCACCCTCAAGGAGGAGGGCGCGGCCCTGCAGTGCGCGGTGTGGGCCAGCCAGCAGCGGGCCCTGGGCCACGTGCCCCGGGACGGCGAGCGGGTGCAGCTGAGGGGCGCGCTGAACCTGTACGTGGCCGCGGGCAGCCTCACCCTGGCCGTGACCCACTGCGCGCCGCTGGGGGCCGGCGATCTCCAGGCCCGGCTGCGCCAGCTGGAGGCGGAGCTGCGGGCGGAGGGGGTGTTCGACCGGCCCAAGCGGCCCCTGCCGCGCTTCCCCCGGCGGATCGGGGTGGTGGCGGCCCTGGGCGGGGCGGCCCTGCGGGACGTGGTGGAAGTCACCGGCCGGCGCGCCCCGGGGCTGGATCTGCTCATCGCCCCCGCCGCCGCCCAGGGGGACCGGGCGGTGCCGGAAACCCTCCTGGCCCTGCAGGAGATCCAGGACCCCTTCTGGGGCTGCGAGGTCATCCTGCTGGTGCGCGGCGGCGGCAGCCTGGAGGACCTCTGGAGCTTCAACGACCCCCAGCTGGTGCGGGCGGTGGCCCAGTGCCGGCTGCCCATCGTCACCGGGGTGGGGCACGAGATCGATACCACCCTGGTGGATCTGGCCGCGGACTGCCGGGCGGCCACGCCCAGCCAGGCGGCGGAGCTGGCCAGTCCGGACCGCGCCCAGTTGCACAGCGAACTGCGGCGCCGGCGCGAAGCCCTGGTGGGGCGCATGGCCTGGCGCCTGCGGGGCCTGGAGACCACCCTCAACCTGCTCACCGACAGCCGGGGCATGCGCGCGGTGCCCGAACGCCTGGCGCGGGCCGGGGAACGCCTGGCCGCCCTGTCCCACCGGTTGCTGCGCTGCGGGGTGGCCGAGGGCACCACCGGCCAGCGCTGCCGGGAGCTGGTCCAGCGTCTCCACCTGGCCCACCCCCAGCGCCGGCTGGACCAGACCTGGAGCCGGCTGGGCCTGCTGCGCCAGCGCCTGCTGCACACGACGGCCCTGGTGCGCCGGGAGGCGGACCGGCCCCGGCTGGGGGAGGCCCGGCGGCGGCTGGCGCCGGCCCTGGATCGCCTGCTGGGCGCCCGGGCCCACCGCCTGGAAATGCTGGCGGCCCGGATCCAGGCACTGGATCCCACCGGGCCGCTGGAGCGGGGCTTCGTGCTGGTGCGCGACCAGGATGGGCGCCCGCTCACCCGGGCCGACGCGGCCCCGGCGGCGGCCACGGTGGCGCTGCAGTGGCGCGATGGGGTCCGGCGGGCGGTGCTGGACTAGACGTCATGTCCGGGCCTCGCCCGGGCATGACGTGGGGGTGTGGGGGGGCGGCTTGAGACGATCCTTTCGGAACACCGAACCGGGGCCCCTTGGGCTATGATCCCACCTCGCTCCTGCAGGAAAAGTGGATTCCTCCTGATGATCGGACTAGATTACGGGGAGAATGCCAAACCCAAAGAGCGGTTCTAGGCATTCGCCTCCCTGACCATGTCAAGCACTTTTACGGGAACCCATGATTTGAACGATTCGAAATGATACGTGTGAGGTTCTAATCAAATCATCCATGTCGGTTGTTAACCTGAAAGGAACACCATGCATCCGATCAAAAAAATTTTGGCTGTATGTTTTTTCCTAATGGTAATGTTGGCAATTTTTCAGATATCTGGATTGAGAGAACACTTCAATCTCCATTTCTTGCAGCAAAAAATTAATGAAAATAGAGTCAATGGGCTGTTTATTTTTGTCCTGCTTTTTTCGCTAGGTAACTTGATACAAATCCCAGGGTGGGTGTTTCTTGCCGCTGCTGTCTTGACCTTGGGAAAAGCCTGGGGAGCGGCCGCTACTTATGTTGCTGCGACATGCTCCTGTATTGTCACTTTCATGATAATTAAATTTATAGGTGGCAATGCCTTACGTCAAGTAAAGAACAAGATCGCCATCAAATTGCTTGATAGGTTAGATGCGCATCCTATATGGAATGTCATGCTGTTGAGAACCCTATTCCAAACCGTTCCGGCTTTGAACTATGCCCTCGCCGTATCAGGTCTAAAATTTCGATATTACATAATTGGAACGATGTTGGGACTTCCATTGCCGATTGTATTGTATTGTGCATTTTTTGAATATTTGGCGAAACTATTCAAAATTGCATAAATATGCAAGCTCAAGGGACCTGGCTACTACGGCCCTTGCACGGGCGGCCAAGGACCCGGTATCGACACACTGTGTGCGGAGGGCCGTCTGCCAGAACGTTGAGCGCTTCGAACGGCGCCTGCGGCGTACCCAGGCCGGAGGGGAACTGAGGCTCCATCACGATCCGGCGGCCCTGGCGCGATTCTTCCAGAACGCAATGCCTGGCTTCCAGGTGACCCTGCGGAAAACGTTCGTTTTCACGGTCGTTCGTCCGGCACCACGACCACCATCCGCAAAACCATCGGGCCCATCCTGGCCAACCCCCAGAGCCGTGCCCTGCTCCTGGAGGCCATGAAGGAAGTGGCTCAGCGGAGACGTGGTCCAACGCGGCCGGGGCGCGGGCATCCCCACTCTGGTCAACCGGGCGATTGCCGATATCCTGGTCCTCCATGCAGGAGGCGACCGTGGCTGAGAATGCACCCGACTTTTCCAAGGTTGCGGCAGACCGACGCGCGGCCCACGCGATCCTGCGCCTGGCGCTCGGGGTGAACATGCTGCTCCACGGCCTGGTCCGGCTGCCGCACATGGCTGCCTTCGTCAACGGCATGGTCACTCAGTTCCAGGCCACCATCCTTCCAGGTTTCGCGGTCAAGGGTTTTGGTTGGGCGTTGCCGTTCGCCGAGGGCATGATCGGGCTGCTGCTCGTGCTGGGATGGCGGACCCGGCAGGCCCTGATGGCGGGCGGGCTGGTGATGGCGATGCTGATCGCCGGCACTTCCCTTCGGAGCGATTGGCCTACCGTGGGTATCCAGATGGTCTATTCGGCCCTTTATTTCTTTCTGCTTCGCGATGCTTCCCACAATGGGTTCTCCCTCGACGGATGGCTCGATAAGCGCGGCGCATGACAAAATGCCGGCTGCCTGGGGCAGGGACCAGGATTCCGGCCGGGTGAATCTTCTTCGGAGCCTGGCGCACTCCTCATGACAACGGCAGGGCCGAGGCGCTCCAGCCGTCAAGACATCCCGGCAGCCCTGCGCCGAGGTGCGTCGTCGTGCGGCCCCAGGCCGGAATCCCTCCACCCGAGGCGAGAGGAAGCTATGAACCGACTTTCCCAGATCTGCATCGATCCGTCCGCCCCGTCAACTCCGCCCGTGTGCCGACGGGGCCGGCGGCGGCACCTCCTGCTGGGCCTCATGCTGCTGTCCGCCGGCAGCGGGACCGGCTGGGCGGCGTCCCTGGCCGCAAGCCAGGCCGCCCAGGAGCCCGCCCCCCTGTACCAGATCACGGTGACGCCGGCCACCGCCACGGCCATCAGCTACCGCGAGCTCAGCGGCGCCACGGTCATCGGCCTGCGCGGCACCGTGCTGCTGCCCGGGGCGGCCGGGCGGGTGAAGCTGCGCAGCCGGGCCGGGACCATGGACCTCCGGATCAAGTGCGGAAAGCTGGAGCCGGCCAGCCGGTTCGGTCCCGAGTACCTGACCTATGTGCTGTGGGCGGTCACGCCCGCGGGGCACCCGGTCAACCTGGGCGAGCTGATCGTCCGCCCCAACGGCAAGGCGGTTCTGGAAACCCGCACCAATCTGCAGACCTTCGGCCTGATCGTCACCGCCGAACCGCATTTCGCCGTGACCCGGGTGAGCAGCGTCGTGGTGCTGGAGAACGCCGTGACCCGGGAGACCCGGGGCCGGGTGGAGGAGGTGCGGGCGCGCTACGAGCTGCTGCCCCGGAGCGCCTACGTGCTGGCTGGCAACCCCATGGATCTGCCGCCCACGGTCAGCGAGGACCCGCGGATCTCCCCCTACGTACACCAGGCGGCCAACGCCCTGCGCATCGCCCGGGCCGAGGAGGCGGACCGCTACGCGCCCCAGGCCTTCCAGAAGGCGGTGACGTTGATGGGCCTGCTGGCGGCGGAAAAGAAGCCGTGGAAGAAGCCAGCCATCATTCTGGCCCGGCAGACCGTCCAGCAGTCCGAGGACGCCCGCATGCTGACCGAGCAGGCCAAGGCCGAGCAGGCCCGGGCGCGGGAGCATCAGGCGGCGGAAACGGCGCGCCAGGAGGCGGCCGCGGCCAAGGCCGAGGTCGAAGCCGCCCGGGCCCAGTCCGAGGCCGCCCGGCTGCAGGCGCTCCAGGAGGTGGCACGGGTGCAGGACCAGGCTTCCCGCCAGACCGAGCAGAGCCGGAAGGCGGCGGGTGCCGAGCAGCTGGCCCGGCGGCAACGGCTGCGGGAGCAGCTGAGCCGGCTGCTGGAGACCCGGGACACGGAACAGGGGCTGGTGGTGAGCCTGAGCGATCTGCTGTTCCCCAGCGGCAAGGCGACGCTGCTGCCGGCCACCCGCGAGAAGCTGGCCCGGGTGGCGGGGATCCTGCTGGCCTATCCGGGGGTCCGGGTGGCGGTGGAAGGCCATACCGACAGCACTGGCGCCGAGGCGGTGAACCTGCGGCTGTCCCGGCGTCGGGCGGGAGCGGTGCGCGACTGCCTGATCCGCCAGGGACTGTCGCCGGACGCGGTGGCGGCCCGGGGCCACGGCAGCGGCCTGGCCCGGGCCTCCAATGAGACCGTGGCCGGGCGCCAGCAGAACCGCCGGGTGGAGCTGCTGCTTACCGGCCCGGGCATCGGGTTCTGATCCGGCTCCGACCGGCCGGCGGCACGCAAAAAAGGGGCGCCCGGAGGCGCCCCTTTCACGTGCATGGCCCGGAAGCCTAGTCTTCGCGTTCGACGTTCTTGAACGCATCGGCCAGGGTGGCCCGCTTGAACGGCTGCATGTTCTTGGCGGCGTCCATGTCGCCCCGCTCCTGGTCCATCTCGAACTGCTTGACGGACAGGCCGATGCGGTGCTCGGTCGGGTCGAGCTTGACGATCTTCATGGTCAGCTCCTGGCCGGCGCTGAACTCCTTGGTGATGTCCTCCACCCGCTTGCGGGAGAGTTCGCTCACGTGCACCAGGCCTTCGATGCCTTCGCCCAGGTCCACGAAGGCGCCGAAATCGGTCAGCCGGGCGATGGTCCCGGTGATGGTGTCGCCCACATGGTGGCCTTCGAAGAAGATCTCCCAGACGTTGGGTTCCATCTGCTTGACGCCGAGGCTCATGCGCTGGTTCAGGGGATCCAGGCTCAGCACCTTGGAGGTGACCGCGTCGCCCTTCTTGACGATCTCGCCGGGGTGCTTGATCTTCTTGGTCCAGCTGAAGTCGGACACGTGGATCAGGCCGTCGATGCCCTCTTCCAGTTCCACGAAGGCGCCGAACTCGGTGATGTTGCGCACCGTGCCGGTGACGATCTGGCCGATGTTGTACTTCTCGGCCACTTCCATCCAGGGGTTGGGGGTGATCTGCTTCATGCCCAGGGAGATCCGGCGGCTGTCGGGATCCACCTGCAGGATCTGGGCCTCGACCATGTCGCCCAGGTTGACCATGCCCTTGGCGGACTTGACCTTCTTGGTCCAGCTCATCTCGCTCACGTGCACCAGGCCCTCGACGCCGGGCTCCAGCTCCACGAAGGCGCCGTAGTCGGTGATGGAGACGACCTTGCCCTTGACCGTGGCGTTCACCGGGTAGCGGTCCTCGACGGTCAGCCAGGGATCCGGGAACTTCTGCTTGTAGCCCAGGGAAACGCGCTCGGTCTCCTTGTCGTACTTCAGGATGGCCACTTCGACCTTGTCGCCCACCTGGAACATCTCGCTGGGGTGGTTCAGGCGGCCCCAGGACATGTCGGTGATGTGCAGCAGGCCGTCCACACCGCCCAGGTCCACGAAGGCCCCGTATTCGGTGATGTTCTTGACGGTGCCTTCCACCAGCTTGCCTTCTTCCAGGCCGGCCAGGGTCTCTTCCTTCATGTTCGCGTTGATGGTCTCCAGGAACAGCTTGCGGCTGAGCACAATGTTGCCCCGGCGCCGGTTGACCTTGATGACCTTCATGTCGAAGGACTTGCCCAGGAACGGATCCAGGTTGCGCACCGGCTTGGTGTCCACCTGCGAACCGGGCAGGAAGGCACGGATGCCGATATCGACCGCCAGGCCTCCCTTGACCTTCTCCAGCACGACGCCGTGGACCGTGAGGTTGGCCCGGAAGGCCTTCTCCACTTCGTCCCAGATCTTCATCTTCTCGGCCCGCTCACGGGAAAGCCGGACGTTGCCGTTCTGGTCTTCCAGGTGCTCGAGCAGCACCTCGACCACATCGGCCACGGCTACGCCGACCGAGCCGTCGGGGTTGTTGAACTCATCGATGTTGACCGTGCCCGAGCCCTTGTAGCCGATGTCGATGATGACATCCTTGCCGCGGATCTCGACCACCACGCCACGCACCACTTCTTCCTCGCGGAGCGCGCGGGTCTCACTGCCAAGGGCTTCGAGGAACTCCTGGCTGTCAGGGGTCTCGTCCTCCAGCATGGATGCATCAAGCACCGTGATGCGGCCCATCTGCTTGGCGCCTTTGCCCTTGATGAGTGTTGAAAGTTGGGACATTCGTCCACCTCTAGTTAGTTGCCCCCTCCTGGAGGGCTGGAATCCCGGCACATGCGTCCGGCAGAAAGATGAGGTTATCGCGGAATAGCGCGACGGGACAGGGAAAATCCGCTGGAATCCAGGCTCAACGGGTTGCCGGGCCCGGATCCTGGGCCAGCAGCTCGGCCACGGCGTCCAGCCCGGCCTGGGCCGACGGGCCCCGCTGGCCGGCGCCATCGGGGTCGTTGTTGAGCAGGATGGCGAAGGCCAGCCGCTCGCCGCCGGCACTGGTGACGTAGCCGGACAGGGCGTGGGTGCCGCGCAGGGTGCCGGTCTTGGCCCGCAGGTTGCCCTGGGCGGCGGTGCCCCCCATGCGCAAGCGCAGGGTGCCGTCCACCCCGGCCACGGGCAGGCTGTCCCGGAAGGCGGCGGCCTCGGGCTGGTGGTCCATGTGGGCAAGCAGACGGACGATCGCATCCGGCTGGACCAGGTTCCGCCGCGAACCGCCGGCGCCGTCCTCCAGCTGCACCGAACCCGGGTCCAGGCCGGCCTTGGCCATCCACTCGGCCAGGACCGCCAGGCCGCGCTGGACACTGTCGCCCGGGAGATCGGGCCGGAGGCTGCCGGCCTGGAGCAGCAGCAGCTGGGCATAGGGATTGAGGGAATCCTTCATCAGGTCCCGCACCAGGCTGCGCAGCGGCGGGCTGTCCAGGTGGCCCAGCTCCACCCGGCCGGGGCCGGCCGGGGCGGAGGCCGCTGCGTCCATGTCTGCCCGGTTGTCAGTGGCAGGCTGGTCGCCATGTGCCGCCGGGTTGGCATTGGCCGCCGGGTCGCTGCTGACTGGCCGGTCGTCAGTTGTCGTCTGGTCGCCATGTGCCGTCGGGTTGTTGCTGGCCGCCTGGTTGGCATTCACCGTCGGGTCGCTGCTGGCTGACCGGTCGCCAGTCGCCGCTGGGTCGCCTTGAGCGCCCTGGGCCTTCGGGCCGGCCACGGCCTTGGGGGTCCCGGGAGCCTCCGGGCCCTCCGGGGGATCGCCGGCGTGCACCGAGCGCACCCGGCCGCGCACCGGGATGCCGTGCCGGGTCAGGGCGCGCTCGAGCAGGTTGGCCGCGAGCAGCGCGCCGTCGCGGATGGTCACGGTGAGCCGGGCCGGGGCCGCGCCCGGGGCGAGGCTGCCGGTCACCCGGATGGTGCTTTCACCCGGGGCGCGGTCGGCCCGGACGCCCTGGGCCGCGCCGGCGGGGCGGGTGCTGGTTTCGTTGCGGAAGCTGAACAGGCCGTGCCCCGGCTGGGCGAACAGGAAGCATGGGCGGCCGGCGACGGGGGCGGGGTAGACCCACAGATCCACCAGGTTGTGGTGGATGGTCAGGGCGGTGGGCTCGGCGCCGTAGGCGAAGCGCAGATCCTCCCAGGCCCAGCCCGGCGCGTAGGGCGGGGCGTCGAAGTAGCTGTCGTCGCCCACCAGGTCGCCCTGGATGCTGCGCACGCCCTGGGCCTGCAGCTGCCGGACCAGGTCCTCCATGGGGTCGGGCCGGGCCGGGCCTCCGGTCCATGGCCGCATGAGGGTGGGGTCGCCGCGTCCGTACAGGACCAGGTCGCCGGCCAAAACCCCGTCCGGGCCGGGCCGGGCGGCGGCGTAGAGCGAGGTGCGCAGGCGCCGCTCCGGGCCCAGTTCCTGCAGGGCCATGGCCACGGTGAACAGCTTGGCGTTGGAGGCGGGCAGGAAGGCCTGGCGGGGGTTGCGGGCGAACAGCACACGGCCGGAATCCAGGGACAACACCTCCACGCCCCAGCTGGCGGCCTGGAACCGGGGGGCGTCCAGGACGCGGCGGATCCGTTCGGCCAGGGCGGCGGCCTGGGCCGTCGCCGGGACCGGCGCTGCGGCCGGAGGCGGGGGCGCGGGGAGCTGGGCCGGGCCGGTCTGGCCCGGGGCGGAAAGCAGCAGGGTGAGCCACAGGGCGCCGAGGCGCAGCGATGCCGGACGCCCGGACGGGTGCCGTTCCAGGGGGCCTTGCTGGAGGGGCCGAGCGTCCCGGGGCATGGTTGCAACTGTCGGCCGCGCCCGGGCGGCTGTCAACCCTGGGAGCGCCGGGCGCTCTGCCGGCCCGGGCGCACCCGGCCTCAGTCCAGATCCAGGTCCTGGTCCGGGTGCCGTTCCGAGAACAGGCGGAACCGCTCCTGGGTGGCCTGGAAGGCCAGCACCACGTCCGGGTCGAACAGGCTCCCGGCCCCGTCCAGGATGACGGCGCGGGCCTCCTCGTGGGAGCGGGGCTCCTTGTAGCGGCGGCGGGAGCGCATGGCGTCGTAGACATCGGCCAGGGCCATGAGCCGGGCCGCCACCGGGATCGCCTCCCCCTTCAGGCCGCTGGGGTAGCCCAGGCCGTCCCAGCGCTCGTGATGGGAACGGGCGATCTCCACGCCCCGGGCCAGGAACGAGTGGCTGGGGTCGGCGCCGGCCAGCCGGAAGGCCCGCTCCAGGATCCGCTGGCCCAGCACCGTGTGCTGGTGCATGGTGTGGGTTTCGGTGGCGTCCAGGGGGCCGGGCTTCTTGAGGATGGCGTCGGGCACGCCCACCTTGCCGATATCGTGCAGGGCCGCGCTCTTGACGATGGCTTCGATGGCCTCGGGGCCCAGGTGGCGGCGGAACCGCGGGTGGGTGGCCAGGTGCTCGGCCAGGTAGCGGACGTAGCTGCGGGTGCGGATGATGTGCTGGCCGGTTTCGGCGTCCCGGGTCTCCACGGTGGAGACCAGGCCGATGATGGCGCAGTCCTGGGCCATGGCCAGCTCCTGCGCGGTGCGGATGGCGGCCTGCTCCTCGCTGCGGAACCGGATCAGGCCCATCAGGGCCAGGCCCGCGCCCAGGGCCAGCATGGGTGGCACCGGCGAGATGACCAGCCGGTGCGCGGCCAGCAGCCCCAGGGCGGCCAGCCACAGCCCGGCCAGGCCGGCCGCGCCCGCCACGGCGCAGACCCAGAGCAGGTAGCGGCACAGCAGGAAGGCCGCCCCGGCCAGGGCCAGGAGCACCAGGGCCAGCTGGGCGGCCACGGCCCAGCCGGGCGCGACCAGGAAGTCCTGGCGCAGCATGGCGTCCGCGGCCACCGCATGGATCAGCAGGCCCGGGAACTGCCGGGCGAAGGGGGTGGGGTGCTGGTCCGAGGCGGCGGTGGCCGAGGAGCCCAGGAACACGATCCGGCCGCGCAGACGGGCCGGATCCACCCGGCCCTGGAGCAGATCGAGGGCGGAAATCCGGTCGAAGCGCCGGGCCGAATCCGGCCGGAACGGCAGCAGCAGGTTGCCCTGGGCGTCGGTGGGGATCCGCAGCGCCCCGACCCGGACCTGCTCCACCCCCGCCGCGCCGGCCTGGGCGATGGCGGCGGGCGCGCCCAGGGCCTGGGTGACCGCGGCCAGGGCCAGGGAGGGGTAGATCTCCCGGTCCCGCTGGATGAGCAGCGGGGCACGCCGGATCCGGCCGTCCGGATCCGGCAGGGCGTTGTGGAAGGCCGCCGAGCGCATGGCCGCGGCCAGCTGGGGGATGGGCTGCAGGGCCCGGGTGGCCTGGGGGATGGGCAGCGGGTCCGGGGCCCGGGGGGAGCGGGCCAGGAGCACCCCGGGCGGGGGCAGGGTCGCCGCGGACGCCGCGGGCAGCCCCGGCTGACCCGGACGCTCGGGCCGCTCGGGCCGCTCGGGCAGCGCCTGCCCGAAATCGAACCAGACCCCCAGCACCGCGCCGCTGCGGGCCACGCTGGCGGCCAGGATGGCGTCGTTGTCCCGCAGGGCCGGCGGCACGCGCGCCACGCCCAGCTCCACGTTGAGTCCCTGCTGGAAACTGGCGCGCAGCCGGTCCAGGGACAGCCGGTCCGGTTCCGGAAACAGGATGTCCACGCCGATGGCGGCGGCGCCGGCCTGGTGCAGGGCGTCCAGCATGCGCGCCACCTGGTAGCGGGGCAGGGGCCACTGGCCCAGCTCGGCCAGGCTGGCCTCGTCGATGTCCACCACCGCCACGCCGGTGCTGGGCGGGGCGGCCGGCAGGGCGCGCAGCAGCCGGTCGTAGCCCAGTAGCTCCAGCTGGTCCAGGAACAGCGGGCTGCCCAGCATCCAGATGCAGAAGCCCAGGCCCAGCAGGGCCGCGGCGGCCCACACCAGCAGGCGCACCCGGCGCGGGGGGCGGTGGGCGAAGGCTGCCGGGCGGATCAGGCGGGCCATGGGCGGCTCAGCGGACGATGACTTCGACCCGGCGGTTGCGCGGCTCGTCCACGTTGTCCCCGGTGGGGACCAGGGGGTTGCCCTTGCCGTGGTAGGCCAGGCTCAGGTGCTCTGCCGGCACCCCGTTCTGGATGAGATAGGCGCGGACCTGGCTGGCCCGGGCCATGGACAGGCGCATGTTGTAGTCCGGGTCGCCGGTGGTGTCGGTGTGCCCGGTGACGCTGACGTCGCAGACCGCCCGCCCGTGGATCTGCTTCAGCACCTGGGCCAGCTGCTGGATGGCGCCGGGCTCCAGGTTGCTGGAGGCGGTGCGGAAGTACAGGATGCAGTGGTAGGAGGCCGGCGGTTCCGCCGCCAGGGCGGCGCCGAAATCGTGCCGGATCCGGCCGGGGGTCATTCTTTCGGGGGCGCCCGGGGCGGCGCTGCCGTCCGCCAGCACCAGCCCCTGGTTGGCCTGGTCCAGGGTGGCGCTGCCGCCCTGGGTGGTGATGATCACGCTGCCCACATGGCCGTCCCGGTCCGGGAGCAGGACGAAGGTGTGCTCGGGCGCGGACGGGGCGGTCACGGGCGGGGCGCAGGCCAGTAGCAGCAGGCCGGCCAAGCCGACCAATCCGCACCGACGGCACGCTGGCAGCCAGGGGCCGCCGGATGAGCGCGGGGCGGTTTTATTCATCGATCTTCACCAGCAGTTTGGTGCCGCGCACGGCCACGATCCCGACCGGGGTCTCCACCCGCACCGAGGCCGGCGCCAGCTTGGCGATCCGGCCCGAGATGTAGACCAGGGTGCCCTTGACCATGCTTAGCACGTTGGCGAACAGCCCCTCGTTGGGCTGGTACTGGAAGTCCTTCAGGGCCAGTTCACTGGACGGGCCCAGGGACAGCGCCGTATCGTCCTGCAGGATCAGGCCCAGGGAGCCGTCCGGCCCGGTGTGCAGCACGTCCCGGACCTGGACCGGCGTGCCCACGGCCAGCGGCAGCCGCTGGCCGGCGCGCAGCAGGTAGGCCTCGCCGTGCAACACACGGATGTTGCCCGCCACGACGACGCCCGGATCCGCCGGGAAGAGAGGGGCCGCCCACAGCGCGGTGCCCGCCAGGATGCCCTGAATGATCCGCGCCCTCATCGCTGCTCCCGTCCGGTGGAACTGCTCCACCCACTGTAGGCCCGCCAGGTCAGGCATGCATTATTGAATTAGCAATAACAGATCTGGGGGTGGGTCTACTTTGCCGCCAGGTCTTGCAGGGTGCGCACGCGCGTTTCCGCGCGCAGGGAATCCACCGCCTCGCAGGCGGCCAGGGCCGCGCTCATGTTGGTGATGCAGGGGATGTTCAACCGCAGGGACTGGCGCCGGATGTTGCTCTCGTCGGCGTAGGCGTGCTTGCCCTGGGGGCTGTTGATCACCCACTGGACCTCGCCGTTCTTGAGCAGATCCACGGCGTTGGGCCGGCCTTCGTTGACCTTGTGGATGCGCCGCACCCGGTAGCCGGCGGTCTCCAGGGTGTCGGCGGTGCCTTCGGTGGCGCACAGGCCGAAGCCGAGCCCCACCAGGCGCCGCACCAGCTCGGCCAGCTGGGGCTTGTCCTGGCTCTTGACGCTGAGGAACACCGTGCCGGACAGGGGCAGGGTCATGCCGGAGGCCTCCAGGGCCTTGGCGTAGGCCTCGCCGAAGCTGGCGCCCAGGCCCATGACCTCGCCGGTGGAGCGCATTTCCGGGCCCAGCACCGGGTCCACCCCGGGGAACTTGGCGAAGGGGAAGACGACGCCCTTCACGGCCACGGCCAGGGGATGGCCGTCGGTGACGCCCTGCTCGCGCAGGGACACGCCCAGGCCGATGCGGGCGGCGACGCTGGCCCAGTTGATCCCGGTGGCCTTGGAGATGAAGGGCACGGTCCGGCTGGCCCTGGGATTGGCCTCCAGGCAGTACGGCACGCCGTCCTTGATGGCCCACTGCAGGTTCAGCAGGCCGCGGATGCCCAGTTCGAAGGCCAGGCGCCGGCTGTGCTCCTTGACCAGGGCCAGCACGCCGCCCGGGATGCCCAGGGGCGGAAACACCGCGAAGGAGTCCCCGGAGTGCACCCCGGCCTCCTCGATGTGCGCCAGCACGCCGGCGATGGCCACCGTTTCGCCATCACAGACCAGGTCCACGTCCAGCTCCGGGGCGTTCTCCAGGTAGCGGTCGATGAGCACCGGCCGGTCCTCGCTGACGATGGAGGCCTCGTGCATGTAGCGCGCCAGTTCCACATCGTCGAACACGATGGCCATGCCCCGGCCGCCCAGCACGAAGCTGGGGCGGACCATCACCGGGTAGCTGACCCGGCTGGCCACGGCCTTGGCCTCTTCCAGGCTGGCGGCCATGCCCCAGGGGGCGGCGGGGATGCCCAGCTTGCGGATCACTTCGCCGAAGCGGTTGCGGTCCTCGGCGTCCTGGATGGTCTGGTGGGCGGTGCCCAGCAGCGGCACCCCGGCGGCCTCCAGGCGCCCGGCCAGCTTGAGCGGGGTCTGGCCGCCGAACTGGGTGAACACGCCCAGCAGCTTGCCGCCCTTGGCCTCCCGGTCCACCACGGATTTCACATCCTCGAAGGTCAGTGGCTCGAAGTACAGCCGGTCCGAGATATCGAAGTCGGTGCTCACGGTTTCGGGGTTGCAGTTGATCAGGATGGCCTCCACCCCCTGGGCGCGGATGGCCTCCACCGCCTGGACGCAGCAGCAGTCGAACTCGATGCCCTGGCCGATGCGGTTGGGGCCGGAACCCAGCACGATGGCCTTGGGCCGGTCGGTGGGCGCGGCCTCGGAGCGCTCCTCCCAGGTCTGGTACAGGTACGGGGTGGAGGCCTCGAATTCGCCGGAGCAGGTGTCCACCCGCTTCACCGCCGGGCGCAGGCCCTTGGCCAGGCGCAGGGCGGTGGCCTCGGCCTCGGTGGCCCCGCAGAACTTGGCGATCTGGGCGTCGCTGAACCCGGACTTCTTGGCCTTCTCCAGCAGCTCCAGCGGCAGGCTGTCCAGGGGGAACCCGCGCAGGCGGCCCTCCAGGATCATGATCTCTTCCATCTCCCGGATGAACCACGGCGAGATGTTGGTGAGCCGGTTCAGTTCGGCTACGGTGTGGCCCACCTGCAGGGCCCGGTAGATCCAGAAGATCCGCTGGGGGCCGGGCATCAGCAGGTGCTCCTTGAGCCGCTGCAGGTCCAGCTTGCCCTTCAGGGTGCCGGCCAGGCCCAGGTAGCCCTCCTCCAGGCTGCGCAGGGCCTTCTGCAGGGCCTCCTGGAAGCTCCGGCCGATGGCCATCACCTCGCCCACGCTCTTCATCTGGATGCCCAGCACCGGCTCGGTCTGGGGGAACTTCTCGAAGGTGAACCGGGGGATCTTGATGACCACGTAGTCCAGCACCGGCTCGAAGGCCGCCTTGGTCCGGCCGGTGATGACGTTGGGCAGCTCCCACAGGCGGTAGCCCAGGGCCAGCTTGGTGGCCACCCAGGCGATGGGGAAGCCGGTGGCCTTGCTGGCCAGGGCCGAGGAGCGGGACACCCGGGGGTTCATTTCGATGACGATCAGCCGGCCCAGCTCGGAGTTCAGGGCGAACTGGATGTTGCTGCCCCCGGTCTCCACCCCGACGCCGCGGATGACGGCCTTGGCCGCCTCGCGCATGCGCTGGTACTCCGGATCGGTGAGGGTGAGGATGGGCGCGACGGTGATGCTGTCGCCGGTATGGACGCCCATGGGGTCCACGTTCTCGATGCCGCAGATGATCTCGACGTTGTCGTCCAGGTCGCGCACCACCTCCAGCTCGAATTCCTTCCAGCCCAGGATGCTTTCCTCCACCAGCACCTGGCGGATGGGCGAGAGGTCCAGGCCGCGCTGGACGATGGCCTCGAACTCGTCGATGTTGTAGGCGATGCCGCCGCCGCTGCCGCCCAGGGTGTAGGAGGGGCGGATGATGGCGGGGAAGCCGGTGACCTTGGACAGGGCCTTGGCCTCGTCCATGGTGTGGGCGAAGCCGCCCCGGCAGGTGTCCAGGCCCAGCTCGTCCATGAGGGCCTTGAACTGCTCCCGGTCCTCGCCCCGCTCGATGGCCGCGGGCTGAGCGCCGATCAGGCGCACCCCGTAGCGTTCCAGCAGGCCGGAGCGGTGCGCCTCCATGGCCAGGTTCAGGGCGGTCTGGCCGCCCACGGTGGGCAGCAGCGCCGAGGGCCGCTCGCGCTCGATGATCTTTTCCAGCACGGCCAGGGTGAGCGGCTCCACGTAGGTGGCGTCCGCCCGCTGCGGATCGGTCATGATCGAGGCCGGGTTGGAGTTCAGCAGGATGGTGCGCACGCCCTCCTCGCGCAGGGCCTTGAGCGCCTGGGTGCCGGAGTAGTCGAATTCGCAGGCCTGGCCGATCTGGATGGGCCCGGCGCCCAGCACCAGCACGCTCTTGAGGTCCAGATTCTTAGGCATGGTGGTTCTCCATCATCCGGACGAAGCGGGGGAAGGCGCCGCGGGCGTCGTGGGGCCCCGGGGAGGCCTCCGGGTGGTGCTGCAGGCTGAAGATGGGCAGGGTGCGATGGGCCAGGCCCTCCACGGTGCCGTCGGACAGGTGCCGGTGGGTCACCTCCAGCTCCTGCGGCAGGGTGGCCTCGTCCACGGCGAAGCCGTGGTTCTGGGCGGTGATCTCCACCTGGTTGGTGCGCAGATCCAGCACCGGCTGGTTGGCCCCGCGGTGGCCGAACTTCAGCTTGAAGGTGCTGGCCCCGAAGGCCTGGCCCAGCAGCTGGTGGCCCAGGCAGATGCCGAAGATGGGCAGCTTGCCCAGGCAGGCCGCCACCTCCCGGCACATGCCGGGCAGTGCCGCCGGATCGCCCGGTCCATTGCCAAGAAAAAGCCCGTCAAAGCGGGCGGCGGTCAGTTCGCTGGCGGGGGTGTCCCACGGGAACACGTCCAGGTGCAGTCCGTTCAGACCCAGCTGCTTGAGGATGGAGGTCTTGATGCCGCCGTCCAGCACGGCCACCCGGAACCGGGCGCCTTCGCAGGGGATCTCGTAGTGGTCGGCGCAGCTCACCACGCCGGCCAGGGCCTGGCCGGACATGTCCGGCAGCTGGGCGGCCGCGGCCAGCCCGGCGTCCAGAGTGCCGTCAGTTTCGGTCCAGATCAGCCCGGGCTGGGCGCCGGCGTCCCGCACATACTGGGTCAGGGCTCGGGTGTCCACCTCGGTGATGACCGCCACCCGGTGGCGCTTGAGCCAGCCGCCCAGATCGCCCTCGGCGAACACGTGGTCCGGCAGCCCGGTGAGCCGCCGGCAGATGAAGCCGGTGGCCCAGGGCCGGGCGCCTTCGTTCAGGGTCGGCTGGACCCCGTAGATGCCCTGCTCCGGGAAGGTCATGCAGATCATCTGCCCGGCGAAGCTGGGATCGGTGAGGATCTCCTGGTACCCGGCCATCGCGGTGGTGAACACCACCTCGCCGCTGCCGCCATGGGCGAAGGGGGCATGGCCGGTGAAGATCTCGCCATCTTTCAAGATCAGGTGCGCGAGCACGGGGCCTCCAGGTGCCGCCTTCAGCTGGCCCGCCCTACGGACCCCTTGTTCCGGCACTTTCCCTAGTTTAGGCCCTAATTAGGCTTCGTTCTAGACTTGATCATGGTCGGGAGGCTAAGGGATAATAGATGTTTCCCATTCCGGAGGTCTTGCCGATCCCGTTCGGAACGCGCCCCCGCCTTTGCCGTTACCGATCAGGACGTCCCCCCCGCTAGGCGCCGATCCGCACGACGGTCCGACCGACATGGGTGCCGGCCAGCAGTTCGCGCACCACGCCGGTGATGCCGTCCAGCCGGATCTCGGTGCAGATGGCCTCCAGGTCGGTGTTCCAGGGCCCGGCCAGCAGGTCCCAGATGCGCCTGCGGTTGGCCATGGGCTGCTCGGCGGAGTCGATGCCCACCAGGGCGATGCCGCGCAGGATGAAGGGGAATACCGAACTTTCGAAGTGGTTGCCGGCAGCCATGCCGCAGGTGGTGACCACGCCGCCGGCCGCGGTGCTCTTGAACAGGGCCTCCAGCCCGGGGCCGCCGACCGTGTCCACCACGCCGGTCCAGCGCTCCCTGGTGAGCGGCTTGGGGCCGCCGTCCAGCTCCGCGGGGGTGATGACGGACTGGGCGCCCAGCTGCAGCAGGCGGCCCCGGATGGCGCCTTCCTTGCGGGTCACCGCGGTGACCGGGATGCCCAGATGGGCCAGGATGGCGATGGCGGCCATGGCCACGCCGCCGGTGGCGCCGGTGACCAGCACCGGGTCGCCCGGGCGGGCCCGGTCCCGGTCCCGGCCGAGGATGGCGTCCACCGCCAGGGCGGCGGTGAACCCGGCGGTGCCCAGGCGCATGCTGGCCACGGCCGACAGGCCTGCGGGCAGCGGCACCGCCCACTCGGCCGGGACCCGGATGTACTCGGCGAAGCCGCCCCAGTGGTCCATGCCGAACCGGTGTCCGGTGATGATGACCGGGGTGCCCGGCGCGAAGGCGCATGAGGTTCCTGACGCGCTGGACACCACGGTGCCCACCGCGTCGATGCCCGGGATGTGGGGATAGTCCCGGGTGATGCCGGGCCGGCCGGCGGCGGACAGGGCATCCTTGTAGTTGATGGAGGAGCAGTCCACCCGGATCAGCAGATCGTCCGGGGGCAGCTGCTCCAGGGCGAGGTCCGTGCGCACCTCGCCCCGGAAGGTGCCGGGTTCAGTCTGGCTGACCAGGTAGGCGGTGAATCGGCTGGGGCTGGGCATGGCGGCGTCCTGGAGCAGGGGGGCAATGGCGCCCCGGAAGGATCGGCCCAGCATACCCCCGCGCCAGCGGAAAACCTCCGCTTCCGCTTCGGAAGGTCCCATGCTGGGGCTGGAGGCGCCGCCATGCAGGTCATCGTCGATTTCACCCTCGTCCCGGTGGGTACCGGGGTTTCGCTGTCCGCCTACGTGGCGGAGGCGCAGCGCGTGCTCGAAAAGTCGGGCCTGGTCCACGAACTGCACGCCAACGGCACCAACGTGGAAGGGGAGTGGGAGGAGGTCATGGCGGCGATCCGGGCCTGCCACGAGGCGCTCCACGCCATGGGCGTGCCCCGCATCCACACCGATATCAAGCTGGGCACCCGGGTCGACCGGGACCAGCACATGGCCGACAAGACCGCCAGCGTACTGGCCCGGATGCCGTCCTGACGGACTTGCACGGCCCATGAGCCGCCGGAATCGAACCCCGGCGGCATCGTCCCTGGTCTCGGGGCGGATCCTGGGTTACCCTACCAGTCAACTGCTCAGCCATTGGACGGGTCAATGGATCATGCGTAGGTGTTTGGCCACGCCGGTATCAAGGAGACGGGGCATGGGGTTCAGGCGGGGACGGACGATGTTGGCGGTGCTGCTGGGCACGGCCCTGCTGGCGGCGCACGGGCTGCAGACGGGGCAGACCCCGCCAGGGCAGACCTCGCCGGGGCAGACCCCGCCGGGGCCGGCGCTGCGCTCGGCCTCGGCCCTGGTGGAGGATCAGGCCACCGGCGAGCTGCTGCTGCAGAAGAACGCCGAGTCGGCGCTGCCCATCGCCTCCATCACCAAGCTCATGACCGCCATGGTGGTGCTGGACGCGCACCTGGACCTGCAGGAGCCCGTCACCATCCTGGAGGCCGACCGGGACGTGCTGCGGCACAGCCGCTCCCGGCTGCCCATCGGCACCACCCTGACCCGGGGCGACGCCCTGCTCCTGGCCCTCATGGCCTCGGAGAACCGGGCCGCCCACGCCCTGGGCCGGACCTACCCCCAGGGACTCGCCGCCTTCGTGGCGGCCATGAACGCCAAGGCCGCGGCCCTGGGGCTGGGCAGCGCCCGGTTCGAGGATCCGGCGGGCTTGTCCAGCGGCAACGTGGCCTCGGCCCGGGACCTGGCGAAGATCGTGGACGCGGCCCACCACTACCCGGAGATCCGCACCCGCACCACCACCGAGGAGGCCGAGATCCCTGGCCGGCGCGGGCCGATCCCGTTCCACAACACCAACCGGCTGCTGCAGAGCAGCCGCTGGCGCATCGGGCTGTCCAAGACCGGCTTCATCGACCAGTCCGGGGAGTGCCTGGTGATGCAGGCCGAGCTGCACGAGCGGCCCACCCTGATCGTGCTGCTGGATTCCACCGGCCGCGGGGCCCGGTTCGGCGACGCCGACCGCATCCGCCAGTGGCTGGAGGGCGGCGATCCGGTGGTGCGGGAGGCCCGGGTGGCCAAGGTGGCCCGGGCCGCCAGGGCGCCGCGGGTGGCCAAGGTCAAGCGGCCGGCCAAGCTGCGGGAGGTGCCGGTGACCCGCGTGGCGCGCCTGGAGCACGGCCACAAGGGTCGCCACCACCGGACCTAGAGCCTGACTACGTAATCGTACGTGTCCCAGACTTTCACCCCGTTCGCTCCGGAACAGTTCGCTTCGCGAACTGCCGTAGCGTAAAGCAGGCCAAAGGGCGGGTGTGGCCTGTGCTTCGCCCAACGTCGGGGGCCGGGAGCCATTGCTCTTTGGAAGCCTCAGGAAGTCTCCCGAATCTGCTTTCCAGTGAATGGGGACACCGGCGAAGGTGCAAAACCGAAATCCAGTCACGGCGGTTGCGAAGCAACCGACCGGGACGACACTGACGAAAGTCTGGGACACGTGCGATGACGTGGTCACGCTCTAGCCGGGGCCGGTGAGCGGTTTCGTCAGACCGTGATGATCACCAGCTCCGGGTCGACTTCCTTGCGCAGGATGCCTTCGATGGCCATGAGCGTGCCGGTGAGGCCCGAGGGGCAGGAGGAGCAGGCACCCTGGTAGCGGATCATGATCTGCTTCTCGTGGCGGCCCACCACTTCGAGGCCGCCGCCGTCCGCGGCCAGGGCCGGCAGGATGGCGGTGGCCAGCACCTGGCGCACCGACTGGAGGATCGGATCCGATTCGTCCACCTCCGGCCGGTCCCAGTGCGGGGCGGCGGCCTCGGCCTGGCCGGTGGCGGAGGGGGCCTGGCGGATGGGCGGCGCCAGCTTGGGCAGCAGCTCGGTCCAGCCGATGCCATCGTCCTTGGCCACGGTGATGAACTTGTCCTGCATGAACACCGAGACCACGTGGTCCACCGCGAACAGGCCCTTGGCCAGCGGGTCGAACTCGGCCATGGCCCGGTCCCGGAACGCCTTGGGGAAGCCGGTGGCCACCGGCTCCTTGAGCACGAACTTCACGGCGTTCGGATTGGGGGTGTACTCGATTTCCGCGATCTTGGGCATGGGCGGGATCCTATTCGGTGCTGACGACCGTTTCGCCGTGCAGGGCGCTGTGCAGGGTCGCCCAGGGCAGCACGGCGCACTTCACCCGGCTGGGCAGGTTCTTGACGTTCTGGAACAGGCTGAGCCGGCCCAGGCTGTTGGGCTCCACGGCCGTGTCCAGGGTGCCGCGGATCATGCCGCGGAATTCGGCCACCATCTGCTCGGCCTCGGCCACCGTCTTGCCCTTGATGTTGACCGTCATGAGGCTGCTGGAGGCCTTGGAGATGGCGCAGCCCTCGCCGGTGAACCGGACCTCCTCGACGATCCCGTCGCGCACCACCACCTTCAGTACGATGTCGTCCCCGCACAGGGGGTTGAGGCCGTGCGCGTGATGGGTGCAGGTCTCCAGGTCGCCGTAGTTCCGGGGCTTCTTGTTGTGCTCGATGATGACCTGCTGGTACAGCTCCCGGGGATCGCTCATTGGAAGATCTCCTGCACCTTGAGGATGCCCGCGACCAGCGCGTCGATCTCCTCCCGGGTGTTGAAATAGGAAAAAGAGGCCCGGGTGGTGGCGGGGATCCCGAACCGCTGCATGACCGGCTGGGCGCAGTGATGGCCGGCCCGGACCACGATGTTCTCGCTGTCCAGGATGGAGCCGATGTCGTGCGGGTGGATGCCTTCCAGCACGAAGGACAGCACGCTGGCCTTGGCCTTGGCCTGGCCGATGATGCGCAGGCCGGGGATGGCCTGCAGGCGCTCGGTGGCATAGGCCAGCAGGGCATGCTCATGGCCGCCGATCCGGTCCAGGCCCAGGCCGGACAGGTAGTCGATGGCCGCGCCCAGCCCGATGGCCTGGGCGATGGCCGGGGTGCCGGCCTCGAACTTGGTGGGCGGGGGGCAGAAGGTGGTCTTTTCCCAGGTGACCGACAGGATCATGCTGCCCCCGCCCTGCCAGGGGGGCATCTCCTCCAGCAGCTCGCGCCGGCCGTAGAGCACGCCGATGCCGGTGGGGCCGCCCAGCTTGTGCCCGCTGAAGACATAGAAGTCGGCGTCCAGGTCGGTGACGTCCACGGGCAGGTGCGGCACGCCCTGGGCGCCGTCCACCAGCACCGGCACGTTCCGGGCATGAGCCCGGCGGATGATCTCCTTGACCGGGTTGATGGTGCCCAGCACGTTGGAGACCTGGGTGACCCCCAGGATCCGGGTGCGCTCGCTGAGCAGGCTGTCCAGGTCGTCCAGGATCAGCTCGCCGGCGTCGTTCATGGGAATCACCCGGAGCCGGGCCCCCTTCTCCTCGGCCAGCAGCTGCCAGGGCACGATGTTGGAGTGGTGCTCCATGGCCGACAGCAGGATCTCGTCGCCGGGGCCCACCCGCTGGCGGCCGAAGGTCTGGGCCACCAGGTTGATGCTTTCGGTGGTGCCCCGGGTCCATACGATCTGGCTGGCCGAAGGGGCATTGATGAAGGCGCGCACCTTCTCCCGGGCCTCCTCGAAGCGGTCGGTGGCCTCCTGGCTGAGGGTGGACACGCCCCGGTGCACGTTGGTGTGCTCGAACGAGGCGTAGTGGCTCACCCGGTCCACCACCGGGCGGGGGCACAGGCCGCTCACGGCGCTGTCCAGGTAGATCAGCGGCCGGCCATGGAAGGGGGTGCACAGGGCCTGGAAATCCTGGCGGATCCGGGCCACGTCCAGGAGGGAAGCACGATCGGTCATGACAGCGACTCCAAATTTTCCGCGTTGGTCCGGGCCAGCACCGTCTGGCGCAGCTGGCGCCGCAGGCTGGGCACCAGGACCCCGGCCAGCAGGTCCGACGCGAAGGCGTAGGTGAGCAGGTTCCGGGCCAGGGCCGGACGCAGTCCGCGGCTCTGGAGGTAGAACATGGCTTCCGGGTCCAGCTGGCCGATGGCGGCGCCGTGGGCGCACTTCACGTCGTCGGCGTAGATCTCCAGCTGGGGCTTGGCGTCCACCCGGGCCCGGGGCGACAGCAGCAGGCCGCGGCACTGCTGCTGGGCATCGGTGCCCTGGGCGTCCTTGCGCACGTAGATGATGCCGTTGAACACCACCAGGGCGGCGTCGTCGGCGATGGTCTTGTGGGTCTGGCGGCTGGTGCAGTGGGGCACCAGGTGATCGATGAAGGAGTGGGTGTCGGCCACCTGGGCGTCGCCCAGCAGCGCCAGCCCGTCCAGCACCACCTGGGCGCCGGGCTCGGCCAGCACCACGTGCGGGGTGGAACGGGACAGCCGGCCGCCGAAGGCGATGGTGCGGCAGGCGTAGCGGGCGTCCCGGGCCACCCGCACGGCCAGGTGGGAGAAGTGGAAGGCCTGCGGGGCCTCCCGCTGGATCCGCTCGTGCTCCAGGTTGGCATCGGCGCGCAGCAGCACTTCGGTGACCGCGCAGGTGAGCCCGGGGCCGCTGCCGCGGTACTCCTCCACCAGGGTGGCCGAGGCGCCGGATTCCAGCACCACCAGCAGGCGCGGCAGGGTGGCGCCCAGGCCGGCTGCCGATTCCGCTTCGGGCTGGTCATTGACGAACAGCACGTGCAGCGGCGCCTCCACCGCGACGCCCCTGGGCACGATCACCACGGCGCCGTCCTGGAACCGGGCGCTGTTCAGGTTGGCGAACGGATCCGCCTGGACGCCGGCCAGGGAACCCAGTTCGCGGGCCATCTCCGAGGCCGCGGCCAGGCTGAGCATGCGCACGCCGGCCGGCAGGTTGCAGGTGTTGCTGCGGTGCGGATCGAAGCGCCCGTTCACGAACACCAGCCGGGAGCCCCGGGCCTCGGGCAGGATCATGGCGCCGATGTCCACCGTCCGGGCGCCCCCGGGGCGCACCGGCAGCTGCCGCAGGGCGGCCAGATCGGTGTATTTCCAGGTCTCCATGCGGGTACTGGGCCAGCCCTGGCCCTCCAGGGCCTGCTCGGCCTGGGCGCGCAGGCCGCTCCAGCCGGCGGGCCGGGGCAGGGACAGCAGTTCGGGCAGGAGCGGAAGCTCCATCACGGCCGTCATCACGCCCGCCCGGAGACGGTCGCCTCGGCCTTGAGCCAGTCGTAGCCGCGGGATTCCAGTTCCAGGGCCAGCTCCATGCCCCCGGTGCGGACGATGCGGCCGGCGAACAGCACATGCACCTGGTCCGGGTGGATGGTCTCCAGGATCCGGGGGAAGTGGGTGATCACCAGCAGCGCCCGCTCGGGGTTCATGAGCCCGGTGACCGCCTCGCCCAGCACCCGCAGGGCGTCGATGTCCAGGCCCGAATCCAGCTCGTCCAGGATGGCGAGCCGGGGTTCCAGCACGCACATCTGCAGGATCTCGTTGCGCTTCTTTTCGCCGCCGGAAAAGCCTTCGTTGAGGCTGCGGTCCAGGAAGGTGGCGTCCATCTTCACCCGGCGGATCTTCTCCTGGATGAAGTCGTCGAACTCCAGGGGGTCCAGCTCCTCGCGGCCATCGGCCTCGGCCTTCTTGTTGTAGGCCAGGCGCAGGAACGAGGCGTTGCTCACCCCGGGCACCTCGATGGGGTGCTGGAAGCCCAGGAAGATCCCGGCCCGGGCCCGCTCGTCCGCGGCCAGGGTGAACAGGTCCCGCCCGTCGAACAGCACCTGGCCGCCGGTGACCTCGTAGGCCGGGTGTCCGGCCAGGACCTTGCCCAGCGTGGACTTGCCGCTGCCGTTCGGGCCCATGATGGCGTGCACCTCGCCCGCCTTGACGTCCAGGTCGATGCCCTTGAGGACGTCGTTGTCTCCGATGCGGGCGGTGAGGTTGCGGATGGAAAGCATGCTGGACTCCGAAAGGGTGGGGGGGACGTGCATCAGCCGACGCTGCCTTCGAGCTTGAGGCCCAGCAACCGGGTGGCCTCCACCGCGAACTCCATGGGCAGTTCGCGGAAGACGTCCTTGCAGAAGCCGTTGATGATCATGGAGATGGCATCCTCGGCCGGGATGCCGCGCTGCTGGAAGTAGAACAGCTGCTCCTCGCCGATCTTGGAGGTGGTGGCCTCGTGCTCCACCTTGGCCGAGGGGTTGGCCACCTCGATGTAGGGGAAGGTGTTGGCGCTGCAGCGGCTGCCGATGAGCATGGAATCGCACTGGCTGAAGTTGCGGGCGCCCTCGGCCTTGCCCATGACCTTCACCAGGCCCCGGTAGCTGTTGGCGCTTTCGCCGGCGCTGATGCCCTTGGAGATGATGGTGGAGCGGGTGTTGCGGCCGATGTGCACCATCTTGGTGCCGGTGTCGGCCTGCTGCTTGTGGTTGGTCAAGGCCACCGAATAGAACTCGCCGACGCTGTGCTCGCCCAGCAGCACGCAGCTGGGGTACTTCCAGGTGATGGCGCTGCCGGTCTCCACCTGGGTCCAGCTGATCTTGCTGTTGCGGCCCTTGCACAGGCCGCGCTTGGTGACGAAGTTGAAGATGCCGCCCACGCCGTCCTTGTCGCCGGCGTACCAGTTCTGCACGGTGCTGTACTTGATGCTGGCGTCGTCCAGGGCCACCAGCTCGACCACCGCGGCGTGCAGCTGGTTCACATCGAACTGCGGGGCGGTGCAGCCCTCCAGGTAGCTCACCGAGGCGCCCTCCTCGGCGACGATGAGGGTCCGCTCGAACTGGCCGGATTCCTTGTTGTTGATCCGGAAGTAGGTGGACAGGTCCATGGGGCAGGTGACGCCCCTGGGGATGAAGCAGAACGAACCGTCGGTGAACACCGCCGAATTGAGCGCGGCATAGAAGTTGTCGCCGGGGGGCACCACCGAACCCAGGTACTTGCGCACCAGCTCCGGGTGCTCCCGCACCGCCTCGCTGAAACTGCAGAAAATGATGCCCTTTTCGGCCAGCGCCGCCTTGTAGGTGGTGGTCACGCTCACGCTGTCGAACACCACGTCCACGGCGACCCCGGCCAGGGCCTTCTGCTCGTTCATGGGCACGCCCAGCTTCTCGAAGGTGCGCAGCAGCTCCGGATCCACCTCGTCCATGCTCTGCAGCTTGGCGCTCCGGGCCCGGGGCGCGGAGTAGTAGACGATCTTCTGGAAATCGGGGCTGGGGTAGCTCACCTGGGCCCAGGCCGGCTCGGTCAGGGTCAGCCAGTGCCGGTAGGCCTTGAGACGGAACTCAAGGAGCCACTCTGGTTCACCCTTCTTGGCGGAAATGAACCGGATGACCTCCTCGCTGAGCCCCGGGGCCACGCTGTCGGAGTCGATGTCGGTGACGAACCCGTACTTGTATGCTTCGTTCGTGACCTGCTGCAGCGACGTGTTCATGGCCGACTCCCTTGCCTCTTTATTCTGCAATCATGACCTGTCTTGTCAACTTTGTCGCGGACTCAGTGGTCGCGTTCCACCGTGCCCAGCGCTTTTTCCAGGTCCTTGATCACGGCCTTCATCTTGGCGCGCAGCAGTTCCGCCTGGTCTTCGGGCAGGTCGCCCGGATCCGCGTCCAGCCCCTCCTCCAGGACACCCAGGCCCTGCTCCCGCTGCTTCAGCGCCACCAGGGCGCTGCCCAGCTGGAAATGGTTGATCATGGTCGGTTCGGTGGCGATGATCGGGTCCACCAGGTCCACCACCTCCCGCGGGCACTTGAACTCCAGCAGGTACTGGCCGAGCAGGGTGCGGGCCCGGGCCTCCTGGCCGGGCAGGGGGTTGGCCTGGAGCCGGCGCACCTCCCGCAGATCTTCCTCGCCCACCGGCCCGTTCATGAGGCGGTAGGCCTGGCGGATGATGGCCGCCTCCCAGGCGCCGCTGCTCTTGGGATGGGAGGCCAGGAAGGAGTCCAGGGCCAGGTTCAGCCCCTTCTCGTCGTTGCGATCCATGAAGTAGTCCACCGCCAGGTGCATGGCCTGGAAGCACAGCCGGGGGTGGCGGGCGGAGCCGGAGAAGGCCACCGCCTTGGCCAGCTGGGCCTTGGGATCCTTCTGGAACACCAGCAGCAGTTCCAGCCAGTCCAGGCGCTCGCTGCGCTCCTTGCGCCGGGCCCGCTTCAGCTGGGCCTCGGCCTCGGCCAGGTTGCCATCGGCCAGTTCGTCTTCCGCGTCGTCCAGGAGGAAGGCGCTCTGGGCCTTGCCGCCCCGGGCGGAACGGAGCTGGGCCGGTGTTTCGGCGTCCAGCAGCAGCAGCAGATCGTGGTCGCCGGGGTGCTGGCGCAGCAGCTCCTGCAGGATGGTGAACGCCTTGGCCCGCTCGTCGGCCAGGATGTAGCCCTCGGCCAGCAGTTCCCGCACCCGCAGATCGCCGGGCAGGAAGCCCGAGGCCTCCTTGAGCAGGGTGATGGCCTTGGCCGCCTCGTCCCGGGCCAGGAAGGTCTCGGCCAGCAGGCTGAGAGTCTCCCCGTCCCGTTGCAGCGCCACCGCCTCCTTGGCAGCTTCCAGGGCGGCCGCCAGATCATCGTGGTCCAGCAGCAGTTCGGCCAGCTGGACCTTGGGCGCCACCTCGTCCGGCCGCAGCTCGCCGGCGGTGCGCAGGATCTCGATGGCGGCGGCACTGCGCTCGGGATCGTCCTGGAGGATCTTGGCCAGCAGCATCCAGCCTTCGTAGTGCCGCGGGCTCAGCTGGACCACCCGGCGGGCCAGGTTTTCCGCCTCGTCCCAGACCTGGGCCACCTCCTTGAGGGAGGCCACGGTAAACAGCAGCTCATAGTTCTTGGGATCCAGGCTCAGCGCCTCGCCGAGCCGGGTCGCCGCCTCGGGCAGCTGGCCGTTGTCCAGCAGGGCCGAGGTTTCCAGGAGCGCCCGGCGCAGCTGGGACACCGCCTTGGGCTTGGCGATCGGCAGGATCCGGGCGCGGTAGCGGGTGAACATCTCCCGGGCGCTGATCAGCTGCAGGTTCTCCTCCACCAGCTGCTCCCAGCGGGAAGAAAAGGCGTGTCCGTCCAACTGGCCCTTCTGCTCCATCTCCTGGACCAGGGACATCAGACCGTTGCGCAGCATGACCTCGGAACGCTCCAGTCGGCCCAACTGGTCCGACACGGTCTCCAGGTAGGTCTCCACCCGCCGGAGGGTCTCCTCCAGGCCGGTGATGCGCTCCAGGAGGTGCTCGTCCAGGTCGTCCTCGGCCTCCATGCTTTCTTCTTCGTCCCAGGTCTGGTCGCCGGCGACGATGAGCAGGCGCGTTCCGCACTTGCGGCAGACCTCACGCTCGCCTGGGTTCCAGGTGAAGCAGTTCTGGCAGTAAGTTCCCGGAGCATCGTTGGCCATGCTTTCAGGATACAACCATCCGCTGGCCTTTGGATCGGCCCCATCCGCTATCATGTCCCCGAGGTGGTTCCCTTTGCCAGCCTCGTTGCAGTCGCCGAGGCCGCCATGAGCAACCAAGAGAAGAAACAGGAGGCGATGGAGCTGGTGGGGAAGGCCTATCAGCACCACATGCGCGGGGAGATCGAGCGGGCCATCGAGCTTTATACCCAGTCCCTGGAGCTGTTCGCAACGCCCGAGGCCTTCACCTACCGGGGCTGGGCGAGCTCCTACCGGCGGGAGTTCCAGGCCGCCATCGAGGACTGCCACCGGGCCATCGATCTGGATCCGGAGTTCGGCCCGGCCTACAACGACATCGGCGCCTACTACCTGGAGCTGGGCCTGGAGGAGGACGCGGTGCCCTGGCTGCACATGGCGCTCAAGGCGCACCGCTACGAAAGCTACTGCTATCCTCACTTCAATCTGGGTCGGGCCTTCGAGGGGCTGGATCGCCTCGACCCGGCGCTGGAACACTACCTCAAAGCCCTGCAAGAGAACCCGGGGTACGCGCTGGCGGCGAAGGCCGTGGAGCGGGTCAGGGAGAAGCGCTCCCTCCGGGAAAATGCTTCACCCGCCGGAGGCCGCTGATGCCGTTCACCATCGCCCACAGTCCCGATTCCGATGACGCATACATGATGGCGCCCCTGGCCCTGGGCTGGCTGGATCCGGAGGGCTTCGATTTCCGGTTCGTGCGCCACGATATCGAGACCCTCAACGGCGAGGCCCTGGAGGGCCGCTACGAGGTCACCGCCATCAGCTTCGGGGCCTATCCGGAGCTGGTGGGCAGCTACGAGCTGCTCAGCGCCGGATCGAGCATCCAGGACGGCACCGGGCCCCTGGTGGTCGCCCGCACGCCCATGACCGGCGCCGAACTGCGGGACGTCACCGTGGCCATTCCCGGGCTGCGCACCAGCGCCTACCTGGCGCTGCGCAAGTGGATGCCGGACCTGAAGGTGGAACTGGCCCCCTTCGACCAGATCATGGGCCTGGTGCAGGAGGGCCGCTACCAGGCCGGTCTGCTCATCCACGAAAGCCAGCTCATGTACCGCGACGCCGGCCTGCAGCTGGTGGTGGACCTGGGCGCCTGGTTCAAGCAGGACTTCGGCCTGCCGCTGCCCATGGGCGGCAACGCCATCCGCAAAAGCCTGCCGCAGGTGGTCAAGGACCGCTTCGCCGGGCTCATGCGGCGCAGCGTGGAGATGGCCATGGCCCGGCACGAGGAAAGCGTCGCCTACGCCCAGTCGTTCGGCCGCGGCATGGACACCGAGATGGTGGGGCGCTACGTGCGCGCCTGGGTCAACGAGTACACCGTGGATCCCGGCCCCCGGGGCCGCGAGGCGGTGGCACGGCTGCTGGGGCTGGAGCCCCGCTGGGTCCAGGGCTGAGCCCTCGTCTTACTGGGGCGCTTTGATTTTTGAACGGCCATGTCCTCCCATGGCTCCCCGTTCGCTCCTATGGGTCGCTGCGCGACCCTACGGAGCGGCCAGCATCGCGGGTAGGCCTCGCCCTTGTTCCACTTTCGGGCCTTCGGCCTGAGGGCAAATGGGGCCCCTCGAAGCCAGCTTCCGGCCTGATAGACCCTGCCGGAACTGCTTTCCAGGGAATAGGGACACTCCCGCCGGGATCCTGTTTCAGCTACCGCCACGGCGGTTGCGTCAGCAACCGACCGGGGCGACCCTGCGAAAGTCTGGGACACGTACGATTACGTAGCCTCTCCCCTAGTCCGCCAGCACCCGGCTCAGCCGGCCCAGGGCCCAGTCCAGCTGCTCCCGGGTGGAGGTGAGGGGCGGGCTGAGCAGCAGGCTGGCGCCGCAGGCGGCGCACAGCAGGCCCTCCTGGCGCAGGGCCTCGGCCGCGGCCCGGGCGGACCCGGCCTCGGGCCGCAGCTCCAGCTCCGCCCACAGGCCCAGTCCGTGCACCGCCTGGAGCTTCGGGTGGTCCTGGCCTCCGCCGCTGCCCCGCTCGTGCGGGCCGACCAGGCCGCGCAACCGCTCCAGCAGGTAGGCGCCCAGTTCCGCAGCGCGCTCCTCCAGCTTTTCGTCCACCAGCACGTCCAGGGCGGCCGAGGCCACGGCGCAGGCCAGGGGGTTGCCGGCGTGGACCGAGGCCGGGGCCAGCCCCGCCAGCAGCTCCCGGGAGCCCAGCAGGGCGCCCACCGGGTAGAAACCGCCCGCAAGGCCGTGTTCCAGGATCACCCCGTCGGGGCGGACGCCTTCGTGCTCGAATGCGAACCGCCGGCCGGTGCGACCCAGGCCGCACTGGCGCTCGTCGGCGATCACCATCAGCCGGTGCGCGCGGCCCAGGTCCCGGAGCCCGGCCAGGAAGCCCGGGGGCGGCAGGCGCACCCCGCATCCGCCCTGGACCGGCTCCACCAGGATCCCGACCGTGCCGGCGCGCACCGCCGCCGCGGCGGCGTCCAGGTCCCCGTACGGCACCACGCGGAGCCGGGGTCCGGGCTGCCTGGGCGACGAGGCCGCCGCATCAGGCATCGGCGCCAGCGGCGCGTCCAGGACCGGCAGGACCGCCGTAGCGGCCCCGCCCTTCGGAGCCTCCCGGGGCGCCGCGGCGAAGACCAGGCACTCGGCCTGGCCGGGGGCAATCCCCTGGCGCCGGCCCCAGGCCCCCAGCGCCCGCAGGGCCGCGGCGGCAGTGTCGCCCGCCTCCAGGCAGACGGCCTGTTCGAAGCCCGTGAGGGTGCACAGCTTCTCCAGCAGCGGCGGCAGGCGGTCGTGGCGGTACGGCCGGCCGGCGAGGCCCAGGCGCAGGCACTGCTCCACCATGGCCGCGGCGATGCGGGTGTGGCAGTGGCCCTGGGCCAGGCCGGCGCGGCCGGCCATGAAGTCCAGGTAGCGGTTGCCCTGCACGTCCCAGACGTAGCCGCCGTCAGCCCGGGTCAGCACCACCTCGCAGTTCGGCTGGCCACCGGGGCCATACCGGTTCTCCTGGTCGATCAGGCGGCTGGAAAGGGCGGGATCTGCGGTCATGGTGCCTCCGTTGCCAAGGGTGTGCGGACACTCCTGGCAACGTTCCGGCCGCTATAAAATATGTATTATATATGACAACGGTCCCGAGCCGGCCTCACAGCCGGTCGATGCGAATCTCGATCTTGCCCGCCTTGTTCGGCTTGGGGCTTTCGAATTCGCGGTTTTCCCGGGGCTCGCGGGCGTGGCGCGGCTCGGCATGCTTGCGCTCGGTGGGCTCGGGCCGGGACTCGGCGCGGTGCTCGGACCGGTGCTCGCGGTGCTCCCGCTCGGGCCGCTCCGCGCGTTCCGGACGCTCGGGACGCTCAGGACGTTCGGCACGCTCTGGACGTTCGGCACGCTCCGAACGCGGCTGGCCCTTGGACGCCGGGGCCGCCACGGCTCCGGGCTTGCCGCCCCAGGCCAGGCCCACCTGCTTGACCCGGTCCAGCAGGCGCTGGGGTTCCAGCACCTGGACGCCGTCGCCGAACTGCATGATCCAGCGGGTGATCGCCCTGAGATCGGTGGCGGTGAAGCTGACCTGGGCCTTGCCTTCCTCCAGGTCCTCGATGCGGAAGTCCGGGAACGGCGCCGGGGCCTGGCGCACGGCGAAGATCCACTGCTTGAGCAGCACCGCCTTCACGCGGATGGCTTCACCGCCCAGCCAGCCGCCGATCTGGTTGGCAGGGGTGCCATCCTTGTAGGGCCCCTGGGCCGCGCGGCCCATGCCCTCCACGGCGTTGACCTGGGCCAGCAGGCTGAGCAGGTGGTGCCGCTCGGCGTTGTAGCGGCGGTCCCAGCCCCAGACGTACCAGCCCTTGGCGAAGGTGTCGAAGATCAGCTGGCGGGGCTCGAAGGTGCGCGGCGGATTGGACTCCGCGTCGGCGAAGATCAGCTCCACCGGCCGGCCGTCATGGATGGCCTGAAGCACCGCCTGGGCCAGATCGGTGAGCAGCCCGGAGGCGGCAGTGGCGCGCTCGGCGGGCACGGAGGCCGGCTCGCGCTCGGCGGGGGCGGCCGCGACCGGCTCAGCCTCGACCTTGCCAGCGGCGGCCCGCGCCTTGCGGGGCCGGGCGGCGGCCTTGGGCTCGACCACCGCCGAAGGGGTCGGCTCGGCGGTCGCTTCGCGCGCCACCTTGGCGGTCGGCTTGGCAGCCTTCTTAGGGCCTGGCTTGGCGGTCGCCTTGGCCTTGGCCGGGGCCGGTTCCGGCGCGGCGGCGAGGACTTCGGCCGGTTCTCCGGCGGGGACGGCCAGGGCCTGGTCCTTGGCACGCTTGGGAGCCTTGGCGGCCTTGGGCGCCTTGACGGCCTTCACGGCCTTCACGGCGGCGGGAGCGGCCGCCACGGCGGCCTTCTTGGCCCGAGTCCGAACCGGAGCCGGTTCGGCCTCCGTCGGGTCAGGCTGCACATCTGAAAGGGGCTTCAAGGTTTTGCGCGGGGCCATCGGGTGATTCTCCAAGCCCCATCATGGCCCCATGCGGCTGCAACGTCCACCTGTGCCGTGGGCCGGGTCAAGCGCGGGGATGCAGGCGGTCATAAAGGGAGCGCAGGCGCGCCTGGTGCACGTGGGTGTAGATCTGGGTGGTGGAGATGTCCGCGTGGCCGAGCATGGCCTGGACCGCGCGCAGGTCGGCGCCGTGGTCCAGCAGGTGGGTGGCGAAGGCGTGGCGCAGCACGTGGGGGCTCACGCAGCCGGGGGCGATCCCGGCGATGCGGGCATAGGCCTTGAGCATCCGCCACAGGTGCTGGCGGGACAGGCTTTCGCCGAGTCGCCCCACGAACAGGCTGTCCTCCCGGGGTTTGAACGTCGGCCGCAGGCGGAGCCAGGCCCGGATCCAGTGCTCGGCGCTTTGGCCAAACGGGATGAGCCGTTCTTTGCGCCCTTTGCCCAGGACCTTCAGGAAGCCTTCATCCAGATAGATGGTGCGGGCGGAGATCCCGGCCAGTTCCGAAACCCGCAGGCCCGAGGCGTAGAGCAGCTCGATCCAGGCCCGGTCCCGCACGCCCAGGGGCGTGGCCGGGTCCGGGGCGGCCAGCAGGGCCTCCACCTGGGCCTCGGTGAGCGTCCGGGGCAGGATCCGGGGGGCGCGCGCCGGGCGGGCGACGGCTTCCGGCCCGGCCGCCCCCGTGCCTTCCATGCGCAGGAAGCCCAGGAACTGGCGCAGGGCCGAGGACAGCCGGGCGATGCTCCGGGCGGCCTTGCCGGCGCCCTGCTGGGTCACCAGGAAGGCGGAAACCCGGTCCCGGTCCAGGTCCGACGGCGGGCATTCCCGTTCGCAGGCCCAGCTGGCCAGCGGGCGCAGATCGGAAAGATAGCCGGCCACCGTGTGGGGCGACAGGCCCCGCTCTACCCCCAGGTAGACCTCGAACTCGCGCAGGGAACCACTCCAGCCCAGCGGAAAACCACCTTCGGGTGCGGGACAGGGGAGCGATTTTGCCATGGCGTTCAGTCTAGCCGCTTGGCATCCGGACACGGGCATGATAGCCTCACCGGGTTCTAAGGAGAGATCATGGCTGAAATCCGCAAAAAGGTAATTGCGATCATTGCCGAACAACTTGCCAAGCCCGAAGATTCCATCTCAGAAAACAGCCACTTCGTGGATGATCTGGGGGCTGACAGCCTCGATACCGTCGAGATCATCATGGCGATCGAGGAGGCGTTCGGGATCGAGATTCCCGAAAGCGAACAGGAGAAGATCCGCACGGTGGGCGACGCCATCTCCTACATTGAGAAGAACGCCAAGGCTTGAGCGTTTCCCGGACCGAATCCTTCGCCGCAGGGTCTGAACCCTCTGCGGCGATTGTTGTTGCATTTCCAATGCGGGACTCGGGTCCCGGAGCAGCGGCCGAGCGGCGTGATCGCCGCGGTTGTCTCGCACCATGTACTATCAGCTTCGAGGTGACGTCATGACCACAATCCAGCGCCGTCGCGTTGTCATCACCGGGATGGGCACCCTCAACCCCTGCGGGATCACGGTCCAGGAGACCTGGGACAACCTGCTGGCGGGCCAGAGTGGCATCGGCTTGATCACCAAGTTCGACACCACCGATTTCGCCTGCAAGATCGCCGGCCAGGTGAAGGGGTTCGAACCGGATCGCTACATCGAGAAAAAAGAACAAAAGAAGATGGACCTCTTCATCCAGTACGCCATGGCCGCGGCCTCCGATGCCATGAACGACTCCGGGCTGGCCGCCATGGAGCTGTCCAAGGCCGAGCGGGAAGTCTTCGGCATTGCCATCGGCTCCGGGATCGGCGGGCTGTCCACCATCTTCGAGGAGTCCAACGGCTACCGTGGCCCGCGCCGCACCAGCCCGTTCTTCATCCCCAGCCTCATCATCAACCTGGCCGGCGGCTTCGTCAGCATCAAGTACGGCCTGCAGGGCCCCAATTCGGCGGTGGCCACCGCCTGCGCCACCGGCACCCACGCCATCGGCGACGCGACCCGGCAGATCATGTTCGGCTACGCCGACCGGATGGTCGCCGGTGGCAGCGATTCGGTGATCAATCCGCTGGGCGTGGGCGGCTTCGCCGCCATGCGCGCCCTGTCCACCCGCAACGATGATCCCACCGTGGCAAGCCGGCCGTTCGACAAGGGGCGGGACGGGTTCGTCATGGGCGAAGGCGCCGGGATCGTGGTCCTGGAAGAGTACGAATTGGCCAAGGCCCGCGGCGCGAAGATCTATGCCGAAGTGGCCGGCTACGGCATGAGCGGCGACGCCCACCACATCACCAGCCCCAGCGAGGACGGCGACGGCCCCATGCGGGTGATGAAGGCCGCCATCAAGGACGCCGGCATCGTCCCCGAGCAGATCGGCTACGTGAACGCCCACGGCACTTCCACGCCCGCCGGGGACCGGATCGAGTGCGGCGCCCTGAAGCGGGTGTTCGGCGACTACGCCAAGCACCTCAAGGTGAGTTCCTCCAAGTCCATGACCGGGCACCTGCTGGGCGCCGCCGGCGGCCTGGAGACCATCGTCTGCGCGATGGTGGCCCAGACCGGCAAGATCCCGCCCACCATCAACGTGGTGGACCAGGACCCGGACTGCGACCTGGACGTGACCGCCAATGTCGCGGGCACCTTCGACGGCGAGTACGTGCTGAACAACAACTTCGGCTTCGGCGGCACCAACGGCTGCCTGGTGCTGCGCAAGCTGTAGGGATCGGGGTTCCCAGGGGCCGGGGGTCCCGCTCAGGCGGGGCTTCCGGCCCCTGGTCTTCTTTCGCCTATTGTTCGCCGCGAACGGAGATGTAGACTCAAGGCCTATGGCTACCCACTCGTCCTTCAAGCTGCATGCTCCCTACCAGGCCGCCGGTGACCAGCCCGAGGCCATCGACCAGCTGGTGCGCGGGGTGGAGGCGGGGGAGCGGTTCCAGACCCTGCTGGGGGTCACCGGCAGCGGCAAGACCTTCACCATGGCCTCGGCCATCGCCGCCCTGGACCGCCCGGCCCTGGTGTTCGCGCCCAACAAGACCCTGGCGGCCCAGCTGTTCTCGGAATTCAAGCAGTTCTTCCCCGAGAACGCGGTGGAGTACTTCGTCAGCTACTACGACTACTACCAGCCCGAGGCCTACGTGCCGGAGCGGGACCTGTTCATCGACAAGGACGCCAAGGTCAACGAGGAGCTGGAGAAGCTCCGGCTGTCCGCCACCCGCAGCCTGCTGGAGCGGCGGGACACCCTGGTGGTGGCGTCGGTGTCCTGCGTCTACGGCCTGGGCGACCCCAGCAACTACCTGAACCTGTCGCTGCGGCTGCGGGTGGGGGAGGCCCGGGACCGGGCCATGCTGCTCCGGGACCTGGTGGCGATCCAGTACGCCCGCAACCAGGTGGCCTTCGAGCCGGGGGTGTTCCGGGTGCGCGGCGACGTGGTGGAGGTGTACTCCGCGTACGAGGACGTGGCGTACCGCATCGAGCTGTGGGGCGACGAGATCGAGCGGCTGTCCCGGATCGATCCGCTGCGCGGGGTGGTGCTGGAGCGGGTGGAGGAGCTGGTCATCTGGCCCAAGAGCCACTACGTGACCCCCGAGGAGAAGCTCAAGGTGGCCATCCGTGAGATCAAGGTGGAACTGGAGGCGCGGGAGGAGGAACTGCGCGGCCAGGGCCGGATCGTCGAACTGCAGCGGCTGCACCAGCGCACCATCTACGATATCGAGATGATGAAGGAGATGGGCTACTGCTCGGGCATCGAGAACTATTCCCGGTTCCTGGACGGCCGCCGGCCTGGCGAGCCGCCCCACACCCTGCTGGACTATTTCCCCGAGGACTTCGTCCTGTTCATGGATGAAAGCCACGTGGCCACCGGCCAGCTGCGTGGCATGTACCTGGGCGACCGGGCTCGCAAGCAGACACTGGTGGATTACGGGTTCCGGATTCCCGGCGCCATGGACAACCGGCCCCTGCAGTTCGAGGAGTTCGAGGCCCGGGTCCACCAGATGGTGTTCGTCAGCGCCACCCCCGGCGACTACGAACTGCGGATGTCGGGCGGCGTGGTGGTGGAGCAGGTGGTGCGGCCCACCGGGCTGGTGGATCCCCAGGTGGAGGTCCGGCCGGTGGCGACCCAGGTGGACGATCTGCTGGAGGAGATCCGCCAGGTGACCGCCCGGGATGAGCGGGTGCTGGTGACCGTGCTCACCAAGAAGCTGGCCGAGCAGCTCACCGCCTACTACCAGGAGCTGGGCATCAAGGCCGAGTACCTGCACAGCGAGATCGACACCCTGGAGCGGGTGGAGCTGCTCAAGAACCTGCGCCGGGGCGTGTTCCACGTGCTGGTGGGGATCAACCTGCTCCGGGAGGGGCTGGATCTGCCGGAGGTGAGCCTGGTGGCGATCCTGGACGCGGACAAGGAAGGCTACCTGCGCAGCTTCCGCAGCCTGATCCAGACCATCGGCCGGGCTGCCCGGCACGTGCACGGCAAGGCCATCCTGTACGCCGACCGCATGACCGAATCCATGCGCCAGGCTATCTTCGAAACCGAACGCCGCCGGAACAAGCAGCTGGAGCACAACCTGGAGCACGGCATCACCCCGGAGACGGTCAAGCGCCAGCTGGACGATGTCATGGGCGCCGCCCTGGCCCGGGAGTTCATCACCGTGCCCCGGGAAGACCGGGCGGCCGAAGAGCCCTTGCTGTACCTGGACGACCCGAGCTTCGAACGGGAGGCCGGCAAGCTGGAGGCGCAGATGCGGGACTGGGCCGGCAAGCTGGAGTTCGAGAAGGCCGCCGCGATCCGGGATCGGGTGCAAAGCGTGCGCCGGGAGCGACTGACCTCTATCTGATGCTCTAGAAGGTCCATGACTTGAAAAAATCGGCACGGTAGGCTTGCCCACAAGCTGGTCCGGCCTATACTGAGCGCGAAGGAGTCGCAACGTGGACCTTGCCTCGGTCAGGGCTGCCAGCCCGGGCAGCCCATCCCAGATCCCCCCGCCGGCGCCGGCCCTGACGCTGGTGCAGGCGCAAGCGCAAGCGATGCAGCGGTTGGGCCTGGCCAGCGATCCCGTCCCCACCCAGGATGCCGCCGCGGATCCGTTCGCCGCCTCCCTGGTCTCCCTCAGCGACGCGGCCGCCATGGCCCTGGACGCCATCTCCCTGCGCGGAGTGCCGGTCCAGCCTCCCGCGGACGCGACGCCCGGCACGGCCGCGACGCCCACCCCGGCCGGAACGACGGTGGCGCTGGCGGCGGCCCGGGCCCTGCGTTCCGCCACCCAGGACCCGGCCCTGGCCGGGCTGGCCTCCCCCGCCACCCTCGGCGCGCTGCTGGCCGCGGGGCCCGGTCCGCGCGGGCCCGGGAACGCCGCCCGGATCTCCTCGGCCCTGGACGCGGCGCTGGCCCACCGCCTGGACAGTACCGCCGACGCGGGTGACCTGGCCGGCGACACCTTGGGGGATCCGGGGGTTCCTCCGGCTGCGCGGCCAGGGGCGGCCGCCGCGGTCACCCCGCCCGCCACCACCGGCACCGACGCGGCCCTGGCGGCGTCGGCCGCGGGGGCCGCATCGGGCGCACCCGGTGCCGCCCCCGGGTCGGATCCGGCCTTCCAGTCCGAACTGCTGGCGGTGCTGGCCGCCGAATCCGCCTCGGCCAGCGGCGCCGCCGGCCCGGACGCCGTGGCCAAGTACATGGGGGCCGGCTTCATGGGCCTGGGCGCCGCGGGCACCGACGCCGCGCTGGAGGCCAACCCGGATGTGCCGGCGGTGAACGGGGTGTTCCAGGTCCTGGCCCAGACGCCCAACACCTACAGCAATCCCCGGGAGCGCGCCTACGGCCAGTCCGCCCAGCCGCGCACCGCCCGCACGCCGGCGACGATGGCCTCCGCTGGGCCGGCGATGGTGGATCTGCTGGGCTAGGCCCGGTGCCACCAGCGCGGGGCCTCTGATTTCTTGGACAGGTTCCTGCTCCGCCGCGTTCGGTGCGGTGTCAATCCATGCGGTAGTTCGGCGCTTCCTTGGTGATCATCACGTCGTGGGCGTGGCTTTCCCGCAGCCCGGCCGCGCTGATCTGGACGAAGGTGGCCTTGCGCTGGAAATCCTCGATGTCCCGGCCGCCCACCAGGCCCATGCCGGCCCGCAGTCCGCCCATGAGCTGGGTGACCAGATCGGACAGGCGGCCCTTGTAGGGCACCTGGCCTTCGATGCCTTCGGGCACCAGCTTGGTGTTGTCCTTGCCTTCCTGGAAGTAGCGGTCCTTGGAGCCGTCCTTCATGGCCCCCAGGCTGCCCATGCCCCGGTAGGACTTGAAGGTGCGCCCCGAATAGAAGATGGTTTCGCCCGGCGCCTCTTCGGTGCCGGCGAACAGGCCGCCGATCATCACGCAGTTGGCGCCGGCGGCGATGGCCTTGGCGATGTCTCCCGAGAACTTGATGCCGCCGTCGGCGATGCAGGAGACATGATGCTCCCGGCAGGCCCGGGAGGCCTCCAGGATGGCGGTGACCTGGGGCATCCCGGCGCCGGTGACCACCCGGGTGGTGCAGATGGAGCCGGGGCCGATGCCGACCTTGACTGCCGAGGCGCCGGCCAGGCAGAGGTCCTTGGCGCCCTGGTAGGTGGCCACGTTGCCGGCGATGATCGGGATGTCGGGGAAGGCCTCCCGCAGCTGGCGCAGGGCGCCCAGCACGCCGGCACTGTGGCCGTGGCTGCTGTCCAGGCAGAGCAGGTCGACCCGGGCGTCGATCAGCGCCCTGGCCCGGTCCAGCAGATCGGCGCCCACGCCCAGCGCCGCGCCCACCCGCAGCCGGCCCTGGCTGTCCTTGCAGGAAAACGGGTACTCGGTGGACTTCTGGATGTCCTTGACCGTGATCAGGCCGCGCAGGGCGCCCAGCTCGTCCACCACCAGCAGCTTCTCGATGCGGTGCTTCTGCAGGATGGCCCGGGCCTCCTGCAGCGTGGTGCCCACCGGGACGGTGACCAGGTTCTTGCAGGTCATCACCTCGCGCACCGGCAGTTCCCAGCGGGTCTCGAACCGCAGATCCCGGTTGGTGAGGATGCCCACCAGCTTGCCGTTCTCCACCACCGGCACCCCGGAGATGCGGTACTTGGCCATCATGGCCTCCGCCTCGCGGATGGGCGCGTCCGGCCGGATCACGATGGGGTCGGTGATCATCCCGCTTTCACTGCGCTTGACCTTGTCCACCTCGTCGGCCTGGCGGTCGATGGCCAGATTCTTATGGATGATCCCGATGCCGCCCTGCTGGGCCAGGGCGATGGCCAGCCGGCCCTCGGTGACCGTGTCCATGGCGGCGGACAGAAGGGGGATCCCCAGCCGGATCCCGGCCGTGATCTGGGAGCCCAGGTCGACATCCTTGGGGTGCACGTCGGAAGCGCCGGGGACGAGCAGCACGTCGTCGAAGGTGAGGGCCTGGGTCAGGGGCAAGGTCAGCATGGGGAGCCTCGATATCAAGGGGGAGTCCGCGGCGAAATAGCCTTGCATCCCATGGTGGCACGGATCCCGGCCCGTGTCGGCCGCTAAATGGGCCCGTTCGCTCCCGGTCCGTCGCTGGCGCGACGGCCGGGAGCGCAAGGAAGCCACCCCATGCGGCCAGGATGTTTCACCTTCGTTACAGGGTGAACCACGAGGCCTGTCCATAGGGGTACAAAACGGTTCGGTTCCTTTACCGGAGCGCCTTTGGGCGCGGAGGTCAAGGAACCGAACCGACTTACGGGCGCCACATGGGGACCCGGATCTAGAAGCGTTCGCCCACCGGGGCGAAGAAGGCCTGGGGCTTGAGGCAGACCGGGCAGGCCTTGGGCGCGCTGGTGCCTTCGTGGATGTGGCCGCACTCCAGGCAGCGCCAGTAGATCTTTTCGCCGCGCTGGAACACCGTGCCGTTCACCACGTGGTCCAGCAGCCTGGCGAAGCGCTGCTCGTGCTCCTTTTCCACCTTGGCGATGGCGGTGAACACCCGCGCGGCGGACAGGAAGCCCTCCTCCTTGGCGATCCGGGCGAACTCGGGGTAGAGCGCGGACCACTCCTCGTTCTCGCCGCCGACCGCCGCCTTGAGCTGGGCAGCGGTGTCGCCGGCCACCACCGGATAGCCGGCGGTGATCTCCAGGCCGGCGGGGGCCAGCTGGGCCAGTTCCTGGTAGAACAGGCGGGCGTGGGTCTGCTCGTTGGCGGCGGTCTCCTCGAAGACTGCGGCCACGTGCTCCAGGCCTTCCTGGCGGGCGATGCCGGCGGCGAAGGTGTAGCGGTTCCGGGCCTGGCTTTCCCCGGCGAAGGCCTTCAGCAGGTTCCGCGCGGTCTGGCTGTCCTTGAATTCCATGGAGACTCCTCGGTTGGGGTGGATGTCATTTTATACCAATGGTTCAATTATGCCGGAGGGGGAGGGCTGAATTAATAAAAAAATATCGATTGGATTGGGTCTATTCGCTAATTAATAAAAAAATATCGATTGTCACCGATCGTGGACTGTAACCTGCGGCACACCTTCGATGAGATGGCCCTAATCTTGTTGAACCTGTCTACAGCACGCACTAAACTGAAGCAGTGCGAGGCAGTTCGACGTGAGGCTATCCAGCCCTGCCTGGCCCAATAGGCGAAGCGCAGTTTCACGCCAGCAAACAACCGTCACGACAAGAGGAGGCAAGGCATGGCCGAAAGACGCATGGTTACCCTGGACGGTAACGAGGCTACGGCATCGGTCGCGCACCGTACCGCGGAAGTGATCGCCATCTACCCGATCACCCCGTCGTCCAACATGGGCGAGTGGTCCGATGAATGGAGTGCCCAGGGCAAGAAGAACATCTGGAACACCGTTCCGTCCGTGGTGGAAATGCAGTCGGAAGGGGGTGCCGCGGGCGCCATCCACGGTGCCATGCAGGCCGGGGCGCTGACCACCTCGTTCACCGCTTCCCAGGGACTGCTGCTGTTCATCCCGAACATGTACAAGATCGCCGGCGAGCTCACGCCATTCGTGCTGCACGTGACCGCCCGCACCATCGCCACCCATGCCCTGTCCATCTTCGGCGACCACGCCGACGTGATGGGCGTGCGGCAGACCGGCTTCGCCATGCTGTCCTCGGACTCGGTGCAGCAGGCCCACGATTTCGCGCTGATCGCCCAGGCTTCGACGATGAAGTCGCGGGTGCCGTTCGTGCACTTCTTCGACGGCTTCCGCACCTCGCATGAAGTCTCCAAGATCGAGATGCTGAACGACGACGATCTGCGCTCCATGGTCACCGAGGAGATGGTCGCCGACTACCGCAGCCGCGCCCTGACCCCGGACCGTCCGGTGCTGCGCGGCACGGCCCAGAACCCCGACACCTACTTCCAGGCCCGCGAGGCCTGCAACGGCTTCTACGACGCCACCCCGGGCATCGTCCAGGCCGAGATGGACACCTTCGCCAAGCTCACCGGCCGCCAGTACCAGCTGTTCGAGTACTTCGGCCACCCCGAGGCCGAGCGGGTGCTGATCATCATGGGCTCCGGCGGCGACACCGCCCACGAGTACGTGGAATGGGCCCTGGCCAAGGGCGAAAAGATCGGCGTGCTCAAGGTCCGGCTGTTCCGGCCCTTCTCCATAAAGCACTTCGTGGCCGCCTTGCCGAAGACGGTCAAGACCCTGGCGGTCCTGGACCGCTGCAAGGAGACCGGCGCCATCGGCGATCCGCTCTACCTGGACGTGGTGACCGCCCTGCGGGAAGCCAGCGACGAAGGCCTCAGCAGCTTCGACCAGGCGCCGCGGATCATCGCCGGCCGCTACGGGCTGTCCTCCAAGGAGTTCAACCCCTGCATGATCAAGGCCGTCTATGACGAGATGGCCAAGGACAAGCCCAAGAAGCACTTCACCGTCGGCATCATCGACGATGTGACCCACACCTCGCTGCCCCTGGACCACGACTTCGACATCGAAGGCAACGACGTGAAGCGGGCCATGTTCTTCGGCCTGGGCTCCGACGGCACCGTGGGCGCCAACAAGAACTCCATCAAGATCATCGCCGAAGGCACCGCCAACTACGGCCAGGGCTACTTCGTCTACGACTCCAAGAAGGCCGGCGCCATCACCATCTCGCACCTGCGCTTCGGCCCCCGGCCGATCCGCTCGGCCTATCTGATCCGCAAGGCCAACTTCATCGCCTGCCACAACACGTCCTTCCTGGACAAGTACGACATGCTCGTCTCGGCGGAGCAGGGCGCCACCTTCCTGCTGAACACCCCGTTCGGCAAGGACGAGGTGTGGGACTCGCTGCCCAAGGAAGTGCAGCAGCAGATCATCGACAAGCAGCTGAAGTTCTACATCATCGACGCCTTCGAAGTGGCCCGCGCCACCGGCATGGGCGTGCGCATCAACACCATCATGCAGACCTGCTTCTTCGCCATCTCCGGCGTGCTGCCCCGGGAAGAGGCGATCAACCAGATCAAGTACTTCATCAAGAAGACCTACGGCAAGAAGGGCGAGGCCGTGGTGAAGAAGAACTTCGAAGCCGTGGACCACACCCTGGCCCACCTGGTGGAGATGACCGTTCCGAGCGGCGTCACCGCCACCCGCGCCATGCCGCCCACCGTCGCTCCCGAGGCGCCGGACTTCGTGCAGCGCGTCACCGCCATCATGATGGCCGGCAACGGCGATCTGCTGCCCACCTCGGCCTTCCCGGTGGACGGCACCTGGCCCACCGGCACCACCAAGTGGGAAAAGCGCAACATCGCCCTGGACATCCCCGTGTGGGACGAGAAGATCTGCATCCAGTGCAACAAGTGCGCGGCGATCTGTCCGCACGCCGCCATCCGGCCCAAGGTCTACGAGGCCGGCCAGCTGGCCGGGGCTCCCGGGACCTTCAAGTCCGTGGACTACAAGGGCGCCGATTTCAAGGGCCAGAAGTACACCATCCAGGTGGCGCCCGAGGACTGCACCGGCTGCGGCATCTGCGTCGCGGTCTGCCCGGCCAAGGACAAGAGCAACCCCAAGCACAAGGCCATCGACATGGCCCCGCAGGCCCCGCTGCGCCAGCCCGAGAGCGAGAACTACAAGTTCTTCCTGGCCCTGCCCAACCCGGACCGGACCCTGCTGAAGAACGACGTCAAGGGCACCCAGTTCATGGAGCCGCTGTTCGAATACTCCGGCGCCTGTGCCGGCTGCGGCGAGACCCCGTACATCAAGATGATGACCCAGATGTTCGGCGACCGCGCCCTGATCGCCAATGCGACCGGCTGCTCGTCCATCTATGGCGGCAACCTGCCCACCACCCCGTACACCACCAACGCCGATGGCCGCGGTCCCGCCTGGTCCAACAGCCTGTTCGAGGACAACGCGGAGTTCGGCCTGGGCTTCCGGCTGGCGGTGGACAAGCACAACCAGCACGCCAGCGAGATCCTGCTGGAACTGGCCCCCGCCGTGGGCGAGGAGCTGGTGGCCGCCATCCTGGGCGCCAGCCAGTCCAACGAGATCGAGATCAAGGCCCAGCGTGAGCGCATCGCCATCCTGCAGGGCAAGCTGGCCATCCTCGGCACCCCCCGGGCCCAGCGCCTGTCGCTCCTGGCCGACTACCTGGTGAAGAAGAGTGTGTGGATCCTGGGCGGTGACGGCTGGGCCTACGACATCGGCTACGGCGGCCTGGACCACGTGATGGCCTCCGGCCGCAACGTGAACATCCTGGTCATGGACACCGAGGTCTACTCCAACACCGGCGGGCAGGCTTCCAAGTCCACCCCCATCGGCGCCTCGGCCAAGTTCGCCATGGCCGGCAAGCAGCTGCCCAAGAAGGATCTGGGCATGATCGCCATGGCCTACGGCAACGTCTACGTGGCCAAGGTGTCCATGGGCGCCAAGGATGCCCAGGTGGCCAAGGCCTTCCAGGAAGCCGAAAGCTACGATGGTCCGTCCATCATCATCGCCTACAGCCACTGCATCGCCCACGGGTTCGACCTGGTCAAGGGCTGCGAGCAGCAGAAGCTGGCGGTGGACTCCGGCCACTGGCCGCTGTTCCGCTACGACCCCCGCCGCGTGGCGCTGGGCGAAGGCCCGCTGCAGATGGATTCCCCGGCGCCCAAGATCGATCTGGGCAGCTACATCCGCAACGAGACCCGGTTCCGCATGGTCGAGCAGCAGAACCCCGAGCGCTTCAAGCACCTGCTGGCCATGGCCCAGCGCGAGGTGACCAACCGCTACGCCACCTACGAGAACCTGGCGCACCTGACCATGCCGGTGAAGGTCGTCGTCGACGACGTGGTCAAGGAAGCCGAGTAGTCGAAGGCTTCCGGCCGCGCCGGTCCGTGAAGGACAGCGTCCCGTGCACCCCCCTTGGGAAGTGCCCGGGGCGCTCTTCTTTCCTGGCCGGCCCGCCCAGACTATACGATCATCAACCAACCAATCATTTGGAGGGCCATCCATGAACCTCAACACCCAGTACCTCGGCCTGCAGCTGGACAGTCCCCTCATGGCAGGCGCGTCGCCCATGGGCAACGACCTGGACCTGGTCCGGCGCCTGGAGGACGCGGGCTCCGCGGCCATCACCCTGCCGTCGCTGTTCGAGGAGCAGATCACCCGCGAGCAGAACGGCACGCTCTACGACCTGGAGGCCGGTTCCGAATCGTTCGCCGAGGCCACGACCTACTTCGCCAACATCGGCGAGGTCAAGGAGGGCCCCGCCAACTACCTGGAGCAGATCGGCAAGGTCAAGCGGGCCGTGAAGGTGCCGGTCATCGCCTCGCTGAACGGGATCACCGCCTCCGGCTGGACCGACTACGCCAAGGAGATCGAGCAGGCCGGCGCCGACGCCCTGGAACTGAACCTCTACTACCTGTCCACCAGCATCCTGGAAACCTCGGACACCATCGAGAAGCGGCTGCTGGAGATCGTGCGTTCGGTCAAGTCCGGACTGGGCATCCCCCTGGTGGTGAAGCTGTCCCCCTTCTTCACCTCTCTGGCGCAGTTCGCCAAGAGCCTGGAAGGCGCCGGCGCGGACGGGCTGGTGCTGTTCAACCGCTTCTACCAGCCCGACCTGGATATCGAGGCCCTGGAGGTGGAGCCCAGCCTGAATCTGTCCACCTCGTCCTCCCTGCGCCTGCGCCTGCGCTGGCTGGCCCTGCTGCACGGCCAGGTGGCCCTGCCCATGACCGTGAGCGGCGGGGTGCACACCCCCGAGGACGCCATCAAGGCGACCATGGCCGGTGCCACCGGCATCCAGATGGTCTCGGAACTGCTGATGCAGGGCCCCGAACGGATCCAGGCCGTGCGCCAGGGCATGATCCGCTGGATGGAAGAGCACGAGTACGAATCCCTGGACCAGATGCGCGGCTCCCTCAGCCTCACCCGCTGCCCCAACCCCCAGGCCTTCGAGCGCGCCAACTACATGCGCGTCCTGGCCGGCTGGAAGGCCTAGGTCCAAGTAATCATTCGGGTCCCGACCCAGCGCCAGGGTCGTCGCTGGTCAGTTCGCTAGCGCGAACTGCCATCGACGGAAGGGATCACGGCACATACGCAGGGCCCTTGTTGCACCCCTGACGAAGGTGGAACGAGGGTGCTGCCATGGGATGCTTCCTTGGGCTCCCGGCAGTCGCGCATGCGACTGACCGGGAGCACCCGGTTCACCAGACGTTGGTGTGGATCCGCTCCGGGCGGAACCGGTCTTCGCTTTCCGCCTGTTCGGTAGGATAGCCCAGGGGCACCAGGGCGAACGGGACGATGGCCTCGGGCATGGGGATCAGCTCGCGCAGGGCCTGGATGCGCTCCTCCCGGGGGTGGATGCCCACCCACACGGCGCCCAGGCCCATGGCATGGGCGGCCAGCAGCAGGTTCTGGGTGGCGGCGGCCAGATCCTGCACCCACATGCCCGGGTGCTTTTCCTGGCGCGGGTCCGCGCAGACCAGCACCGCCACCGGGGCTTCCGCCACCATGCCCGCGTGGGGGTGGAAGTCCGGGATCCGGTCCAGGATCGCCCGCTCGGTAAGGATGATGAAGTGCCAGGGCTGCTCGTTGCCGGCCGAGGGGGCGTGCATGGCCGCCCGCACCAGCTCCCGCACTCGGTCCAGACTGACGGGCCGGGCGCTGTAGGCGCGGATACTCCGGCGGGTGTTGATCGCTTCCAGCGCGTCCATCGGACCTCCCGGTCGGTGTTCTGGGAGCCTCATCATACTCCTTCCCCGGCGCGGCTTGAAAGCACCGGGCAACCGTGGCAAGCTCCCAGCATCTGGGTAGGTGCCAATGTCCGAGGTGGTCGAGATTCCCTGGTTGTTCGATCGGCATTCGCACCCGTCCCTCTACGCGGCTCTGGCCGGCTGCCCCGACCTGTCCGGCTGCACCGAAGCGGAAGCGCTGGCCCTGCTGCGGGCCCTGCCCGGGGACCGGATCAGCACGGTGGTGGGCTGGCACAGCTCCCGGATCCCGCTCGGCCCGGAGCGCCTGGCGGAGCTGCCCCCGGCCATCCTGATCAACTTCAGCCTGCACGGCTTCGCCCTCACCGCCGGGGCCCTGCGGCGGCTGCCCCCGGAGCAGGCCGGGCTGCTGGAACACCAGGACGATCCGGTCTGGTGTGAACGGAACATGGAACGCCTGCTGGTCTTCTTCGGCCGTTCCGCCGGTTTCACCCCGGCCAAGCTGGAGGCCTTCATGCGCAGGCTCCAGGCGGCGGGCATCGGCGCGGTGGAGGACATGCTGCTGTCGGGGCCGGAGGCGCTGGCGGTGATCCGCGACTCACCCTGGCGCGGCCGGCTCCGCTGCTGGACCACCCCGGCCATCTACCGGACCCTGGCGGCGCCGGACCAGGACCAGGTGGCCGGGCTCAAGCTGTTCACCGACGGGGCCTTGGGCGCGCGCACGGCGGCCATGTCCCGGCCCTACCTGGGCGGCGGCGACGGCATGCTCACCTATTCGGCCGCGGGGCTGGAGGTGGAACTGGCCGCGGCCCACCCCCTGGGCAAGCCCATGGCCATCCACGCCATTGGCGAGCGGGCGGTGGGGCAGGTGCTGGCGGCCCTGGAGCATCTGGCCGCGCGGCAGCTGACCTTCCCGTGGGTGCGGATGGAGCACGTCCAGTTCATCACCCTGGCCCAGGCCCGGCGGGCCAAGGCCCTGGGCGTGATCCTGTCCATGCAGCCGAACTTCAACAGCGACAGCGAGGACTACGCGGACCGGCTGCCGTCCCGGGAGCTGGCCGCCAATAATCCGTTCCGCATGCTGCTGGACCAGGCCGGCTTCCATTGCGGGGAGGACCTGATCTTCGGTTCGGACGGCATGCCGCACGGGGTGGAATACGCGCTGCAGTGGAGCCTGTTCCCGCCCTTTCCCGGGCAGCGGCTGAGCGTGGAGGAACTGGTGGCCGGCTTCGGCCTGCCGCCGGAGGGGACGGGGCGCAGCACCCTGATCGTGGATCGGGAGCGGCGCACGGTGCGGCTGCTCCATAGCGCGGCCGACGGGCCGGCGCAGGAAAGGGGACGGTCATGTTGAAATCCGTGCAGGAAGCGGCCCGGGATATCCAGGCCGGGCGGATCCTGGCCATCGCCGGGGAGGCGTCCCTGCTGGCCCAGCTGCCCGCAGGCACCTGGATCGGCGGCAGCATCCCGTACTTCATGGACGCAGCCGGCGGCCGGATCACCCGCGATCAGGTGTTCGTCCAGGACCTGACCGAGGTGACCGCCTCGGCCAGCATCCAGGTCTACCGGGCCGAGGAACTGCACCTGCTGCCCCGGGACGCCCCGGAGAACGGCTTCTCGATCCTGATCATTCCGGCCAACAGCCCGTCCCACGTCACCTATGCCAGGCGGGCCAGCGGATTCCGGGGGCTGTTCCAGCACCCGGTGGTGGGCTGGATCGCCGGGGTGCACCTGGACGACCTGGGCCGGGAGGCGCCCAAGGTGTTCGATGGCCGGGGCCAGCATTCCATCCGGGACGCCGTGGTGCTGCACGCCATCCTGAAACCCGGGCGCAAGGCCGAGGTGGGGATCATCAACCTGTTCCGCCAGGGCGGCGGGGATGTCCTGGTCTTCGAGGAGGACGGCTTCCAGGTGGAGGACTGCCTGGTGAACGGCGAGCGGCACAACCTGGCCGAATACCTGCACCGGAACCGGATCGACACCCGGCTGCCGCTGGTGGCCGACTATGGCGGGGTCAACGTCAACGTCAGCATCCAGGCCGTGCACGACCGGGCCGGGACAGTGGATCTGTATGCCCCGGTGTTCCGGCACGTGGAGTACCGCCTCGCCGCGCCGGTGGAGGACTACCTGGCGACCTTCCGGGCGGCCCTGCCCAGGAACCTGAATCCGGTGTTCGCCTGCAACTGCATCCTGAACTTCCTCTATTCCGGACTGGAGGGCAAGATCACCGAGGGAATGTACGGTCCCATCACCTTCGGCGAGATCGCCTTCCAGCTGCTGAACCAGACCCTGGTCTACCTGGATGTGAAGTAGGCCGTCCCAGCGGAACGCCCAGCCGATGGAGGACTGCGGCCGGAAGCAGTCCGGGCGCACTGGCGAGGCCATTGCCAAGGCGCTAGGATGGGGACCTCGCTCCCATGGCGGAATGGCAGACGCAGCGCACTTAAAATGCGCCGCCCACAAGGCGTCCGGGTTCGACCCCCGGTGGGAGCACCAGCTTGACGGCCTGATTTAATTGCATTACGTTTCCCCTCGTGAGGCTGGTCTGGGTTGCCCGCAACAGCAAAGGAGAGCCCCATGAAAAAGCCATCCGTTGTCAGTTTGAACCAGGCTGCGAACCTGGCGATGCTGGAGTGGACGCGGCACTGATTTCCGACCGGGTCCCCCGGGCTCGCGCCGGCGCCGGTCCCGCTCTAGACTCGAACCATGCATCCTGTCGATCCCGGACACCCTCTCCTGCGCAACCTGAACGGCCCCCAGCGGGACGCGGTCACCCATGTCGACGGGCCGTTGCTGATCCTGGCGGGGGCCGGTTCCGGCAAGACCACCGTGATCACCCGCCGCATCGCCTGGCTCATCGAGGAGGAGGGGGTGCGCCCGGGGTCGATCCTGGCCATGACCTTCACCAACAAGGCCGCCGGCGAGATGGCGGAACGGGTGCAGCGGCTGGTGAGCGTGCCCGCCGCCCAGCTGTGGGTGAGCACCTTCCACAGCTTCTGCACCCGCATCCTGCGCCGGGAGGGGGATCGCACCCCGGTGGGGCGGGACTTCGTCATCTTCGACCCCTCCGACCAGCGCAGCCTGGTGAAGCAGGTGCTGGCCGAGCTGAAACTGGCCGAAAAGCAGTTCCACCCCAAGAAGGTGCTGGAGGTGATCTCGGACTTCAAGAACCGCTGCCTGCTGCCCGAGGAGGCCCGGGAGGGCATCCAGGACACCTGGACCCGGCACGTGCTGGAGGTCTACGAGGGCTACCAGCAGGGCCTGAAGAACAACCGGGCCTGCGACTTCGACGATCTGCTGCTGCACACGGAGCGGCTGTTCCGCGACCCCGGAGTGCAGGCCGCCTATGCCGAGCGGTTCCGCTACATCCTCGTGGACGAGTACCAGGACACCAACAAGGCCCAGTACCTGCTGGTGCAGCACCTGGCCCGGGCGCACCACAACCTGTGTGTTGTAGGTGATGAAGATCAGAGCATTTATGGCTGGCGAGGGGCCGACATCCGCAACATCCTCGACTTCCAGCGCGACTTCCCGGAGGCGGTGCAGATCAAGCTGGAGCAGAACTACCGCTCCACCCAGAAGATCCTGGACGCCGCCAGCACGGTCATCGCCAACAACACCCAGCGCCTGGGCAAGACCCTGTGGACCGATCTGGGCGAAGGCCACGCCCTCACCTTCAAGCTGCTGGACGAAGGGCGGCTGGAGTCGGAGTACGTGGTGCAGCGGATCCGCGAGGAACGGCACAAGTACCCGGGCGGGCGCATGGCGGTGCTGTACCGGGCCAACTGGCAGTCCCGGCAGATGGAAGAGGCCCTGCGGGCGGAGAACATCCCGTACAAGCTGGTGGGCGGCACCAAGTTCTACGAGCGCCAGGAGGTGAAGGACCTGCTGGCCTACCTGCGGCTGGTGAGCAATCCGTTCGATCTGGTGAGCTTCCGGCGCTCGGTCAATGCCCCCACCCGGGGCGTGGGGCCCACCACCCTGGCCCGGATCGAGGCGGCCATGCCCGATGGCGGCACCGCCCTGGAAGGGGTGGCCACGATGTTGCGCCGGGGCGAGCTCAAGGGCCGGGCCCAGCGGGAACTGGGCCGCTACGTGGAGCTGTTCCAGCGGGCGGCGGGCGAGGCGAAGGCCCTGGGGCTGGCGGCCCTGGTGCGCTGGGTGCTGGTGGAATCGGGCTATGTGCAGATGCTGGAGGAAGAGGCCACCATGGAGGCGGAAGGCCGGCTGCGCAACCTGGAGGAGTTCATTTCGGCCGCGGCCGACGCCGAAAGCCTGGGCCTGCGCCTGCCCGAATTCCTGGACCGGGTGACCCTGGCCTCGGACAGCGACGAACTGGAGGAGGCGGCCCTGCTGTCGCTCATGACCATCCACTGCGCCAAGGGGCTGGAGTTCCCGGTGGTGTTCCTGGTGGGCCTGGAAGAGGACGTGTTCCCCAACCGCAACGCCCGGGAGACCGAGGAGGGCATCGAGGAGGAGCGCCGGCTGTTCTACGTGGCCATCACCCGGGCCCAGCAGAAGCTCTACCTCACGGCGGCCCGGCGCCGGCGGATGATGGGCCAGGAGGTGCTGGGCATGCCCAGCCGGTTCCTGCGGGAGCTGCCCGCCGAGGGGCTGGAGACGCCCATCCGCTGGGGCACGGAGCTGTACCAGTCCGGCCAGGGGGTGCAGTCGGCGCCCCGGGGCTACGCCTCGGGCACCACCTCCGTGGCCACGGAGCTGAACCGGATCCGCGGCTTCTTCGAGCGGGTGAAGGCCGTGGCCGGGGCCGGGGAGGCCGCGCTGCCGGTGGGGCAGCTGGCGACGGCGGCGGACGGGGCCGGCGGGCCGGACGGGAGCGCGGCACCGGATGGCGCCGCCGGGCCGGCGGAGGTGCCGGCGGAACGGGTGCCGGCCGGCGCCTGGCCCAAGGGCACCCGGGTGCTCAGCCCGCGCTTCGGCCGGGGCGTCATCACCGCCGTCACCGGCAGCGGCGACGGACTGACCTATACGGTGCGCTTTTCCGGCGGCGAAAAGCGGATCGTGGCGCGCTTCGGCATGCTGGAAAAGGAAGGCTGAGCTACTTGCGCCACAGGCGGGCCTCGTCCCGGACCAGGCGCCGGAGGCCGTCGGCCGGCTTGTGATCGTAGCCCACGGCGTCCGCTTCCCGGGCCAGCACGCGCAGCATGAGGGCCCGCTGCGGCCGCAGCCGGGCCAGGCGTTCCAGCCAGGCCCGGGCGGTCTCGTGCGCCAGGGGCGGCAGGTCGCGCCGGGTGGCGCGCAGCAGGGGCCGCAGTTCCGGGATCGCGCCGGGGCGGTCCGCCGGGCCCCGCGACCCGCCCCGGCGGCGCCAGGTCCTCCAGCCCAACCAGCCCAGCCCGGCCAGCAGCGCCAGCCCGGCCAAGCCTTCGGCCCGCGGCCCGGGCCGCCGGCGAACCATGGCCTCGGCCCGCTCCGCGGCCCAGCCGGCTCCGGACAGCTGGTCCTGGTCCGAGAACCGGACCACGTTCCGGTCCCAGAAGAACTGGACGGTGTCGCTCCACCGGGCCACCGCGGCGCCCAGGCCGCCGCTGGCGAAGGCCACATCGGCGGTGGCCGGGGTGGGATCGGCCACCCGCCAGCCGCCGCTGACCGGATCGTAGTACTCCACCCAGCTGTGGGCCTCGGCCTGGGTCACCAGGAAGTAGCGGCCGCCCGGGATCCAGGGGCCCAGCCGATAGCCGGTGGCCACCCGGGCCGGCACGCCCCGGTAGCGGAGCATGAGCGCCAGGGCCGAGGCGAAGTACTCGCAGTGCCCGGCCCGGCTGTGCTCCAGGAAGTCCTGCAGCGGATCCGGGGCGGTCCCGGACGGGTTGTCCAGGGTGTAGCGGTACTGGCTGCGCAGGGCCACGGTGAGCCGCTCGGCCAGGTCCCGGGGTGCCAGTTCCCCCGGCGCCGCCCGGAGGCTCCAGGCCTGGGCGCTGGGCGTGCCCAGGCCGGTGTCGGTGAGCTGGTCCAGGCGCCGGCCCCGGGGCGGGGCCTCGGGGATCACCTGGGCCGGGGTAAGGGCCACCCGCACGGTGGTGACGCCCTGTGCCGGCGGCAGGCCAGACGCCCGCAGCAGGCTGCCGCCGGCCCCCGGGCGCAGGGGCGCTTCCCCCGCCAGGCCCAGGTCCACGGCGCCGTAAGGCAGCGGGATCACCCCCTGGAACCCCGGCTCCAGAAAGAAGTCCGCCCCCAGCGGGTGCAGCCCGGCGGCGCGGCCGGTCCAGCGGAGCCCGGGCCGGAGCGGTTCGAGCAGACTGGTGCCCCAGCGCCGGCCGTGCAGCTGCTCCAGTCCGAAGGCCCGGAGCAGGGCCAGGGGCGGCCGGTAGCGCGCCTGTGGGTCCGATGGTTCGTCCGGCGGCTGGATCCGCAGCACCACGGTCCGGCTGTTCTGGATCGGACCGCTGCCGTGCAGATCCAGCACATCGCTCAGACCGGCGCTGGCGCCGGAGCCCACCCGGAACCGGGGCAGACGGCTGGTCTGGCCGGGAAGCCGTGGCAGGAGGACGAAGAAGCCGGCGCCAAGCACCAGGGCGCCCAGGGTCCAGCCCAGGATCCGGGCCCGGGGCGGTGCCGGCGGGGCGCCCGGCCCCAGCCGCGCCGAGCGCTCCCAGTTCAGCTGCAGCAGCAGCGCGGCACTACCCGCCAGCCATGCGATGGTGCCCAGGAGGAAGTCCAGCTGGGCGGTGGTGACGGCGGTGCTGAGGAACAGCAGGAACCCCATGAGCAGGAGCTGCCGCCGTTCCGGGAAGCCCCGGGGCAGGGCCAGGCGCACCGCGCACAGCACGCACAGGGTGTTCAGCACCAGCGGCAGGAAGCCCACCCGCAGCAGCAGCTGGAGCAGGAATGCGGCCAGGGCCCCGGCTTCCAGCCAGCGGTGCCAGGGGCCCAGGGACCAGCCCGCGGCCTCCACCAGGGCGGCGGCCAGGAGCGGCAGCGCCATGGTCGCCAGGGCCTGCGGGGCGTGGGCGCCGGTGGCGGCCATGGCCCCCCAGCCCAGCCACGGGGGCAGATGGTCCAACCAGCGGGCGCGGCTCACCCCAGGACCCAGCTGCCCAGCACCGCGCCCCGCCGGGCGCCGGTGACCTGCGGCAGACTGCCCGGCACACCGGCGGCCGAGGCGGCGCCCAGCAGCGCCCAGCTGACCGCTTCCCGCGCTCCGGCCGGAAACCGCTGATCCGCGCTCAGCCGGAACCCGGGCAGACGCGCGTCCAGTTCCCGCCAGACCCGGGCGTGCTGGCCGCCGCCGCCGGAGACCAGCAGGGGGGTGCCGCCCGGCAGGGCCGGCCCCCAGCGGCGCAGTTCCCGGGCCACGGCTTCGGCGCTGAAGGCGGCCAGGGTCGCCAGCCGATCGGCCATGGCCAGGGCCTCCAGGGCAGGGGCGGCCGCCTCCAGCCAGGCCGCGCCGAAGGTCTCCCGGCCGGTGGACTTGGGGGGCGGGACGGCGAAATGGGGATGCTGCAGCCAGGCCTCCAGAAGGGCCGTGTGGACCCGGCCGGTGGCGGCGCCGCCGTCGGGATCGAAGGGCTGGTCCAGCCAGCGCCCGGCGGCCAGGTCCAGCAGGCTCATGGCCGGGCCCAGGTCCCAGGCGCACAGATCACGCCCATCCCATACGGTGGCGTTGGCGATGCCGCCCAGGTTCAGGGCCACCCAGGCGCCCACGTGCCCGTGCAGCCAGAGTTCCGTGAGCGGGACCAGGGGTGCGCCCTGGCCGCCCAAGGCCATGTCCCGGCGGCGCAGATCCCAAACCACCGGGCAGCCGAGGCGCTCCGCCAGCAGGTAGGGGTCGGCCAGCTGCAGGGTGGCGCCCCGCTCCGGCCGGTGCTGGACGGTCTGGCCGTGCAGGCTGGCCAGGTCCGGCCGCTGCCCCAGCGCTTCCACCAGCCGGGCGGCGGTGTCCGCGTGGTGCTGGCCCAGATCCCGCTGCAGGACACACAGTCCGGATGGGGCCAGCCGGTCGGCCGCAGCCTCCAGCACCGCCGCGCGCAGGCCGGCGGGGTAGGGTTCGTGGTGGTGGCCGAGCCAGGCCAGGAACGGGCGCCCGCCCTGGAAGCCGGCCGGGTCCACCCGGATCAGGGCGGCGTCGGCCCCGTCGGCGCTGGTGCCGGACATGAGGCCGAGCACGGTCCAGGGACCGGGACCAGGGACGGGAAGGGGGGACGGGGGGCACATTTCCTCCTCATCATGCCACCGTGGCGCGGAATTAAAGGGGGAAGGACCAGGCGATGGCCACCGTGGCGCGGAATAAAATGGGGAAGGACCGCCGGTTGCCACCGTGGTGCAGGATAGAATCGGGCAGGATCACGCGATCATGTCCCTGCCGGACGCACCTTTCACTGCCTGGCCTGCGCGTCCCAGGGGCCCCAGGGCCCGCCAGGCCACTTCCAGGAGCGCTGGGATGTTCGATGCCGTTCTGCAACACCACGGGTGGTCCCCGGATCCCGACGGTCTGGAACTGGCCCTGGCCCGGACGGCGCCGCTGGACGCGGCCCTGGTGCTGGCCCTGGAACTGGCGGGCGAACCCACCCGGGCCAACGGCGAGCCGCTGGATCTGGCGCCCTGGCGCGAGGCCATGCAGGGCGAGGCCCGGCGCCGGCTGTACCCCGTGCGCTTCGGCGAGGCCGAGGAGCCGGTAGCCCGGGTGGCCGAGGCCTTCTTTCCCCTGGCCGAAGCCGTCCTGCCCCGGCTGGGGGCGGGCGGGCTGGCGGAACGCATGCCGTTCCAGCCGCTGGAACCGGAGGAGCGGGACCGCTGGCCATCGGGGGCGGAGTACGGACGTCTGCTGGCGCACCTGGACCGGGAGGGCTTCCTGGTGGCCCTGGCCATGGCCCAGCACTGGCGGGGCCTCACCATCCAGGACCATGTGCTGGGGGTCACCGGCATGGCCCTGTGGATCGGCCGGCAGCTGGCCCAGTCGGTGCCGGTAGATCTGCCGCTGCTGCACGGCGGCGCCATCGGCCACGACGTGGGCAAGTTCGGCTGCGTGGGCGACGAGGCCCGGCGCGTGCCGCGGCTGCACTACTACTACACCCACCAGTACTATGCCGCCCGGGAGCTGGGCGGCCTGGGCCACATCGCCACCCACCATTCCTGCTGGGACCTGGAGCTGATGCGCCTGCCCATCGAGACTCAGCTGCTCATCTACTGCGATTTCCGGGTGAAGGACAGCCTGGACGCCCAGGGCCGGCCGGTCATGGTGGTGAGTTCGCTCAAGGACGCTTTCGGCACCATCCTGGCCAAGCTGGAACAGGTGGACCGGGCCAAGTACCGGCGCTACCGGGCGGTCTACCGCAAGCTGCGGGAGCTGGAGGACTACGCCATGACCCTGGGCGTGGCCCTGGAACCGCCGGGCTTCCCCACCTCCCGGCGGCAGAAGCCGCCCCTGCCCCAGGGCCTGGACCTGGTGGCCCTGATGGCCGGCCGCCAGCGCCCGGACTGCGCGGTGCTGGCCACCGGCAGCCAGGTGCAGGGGACCGCCCGGGTGCTGGCCACCGCCCACAGCCTGGGCGTGATGGAGCGCCTGCGCGACGTGCCGAGCCTGCGGCGGCTGCTGGAGGAGGTGCGCTCCTTCAAGGGCTGGCGCGAGCTGCGCACCTACCTGGGGATCCTGGGCGACTACGCGCCGGCCCTGTCCGAGGACCAGCGGGACCTGGTGCTGGCCTTCTTCCGGGAACTGCTGGCCCACCCGGACGACGATATCCGCTACCAGACCGCTTGCCGCATGGCCGACCTGCTGGCCCTGGGCGAAGTGCAGTGGCGCAAGGATCTGCCCGCCGGCGCGGTGCTGCCCGAGCAGCCGTGGGTGCTGCCCCAGGTGGGGGCGGTGCTGGATCTGCTGGACCTGGCCCCCGCGGACGCCGCCGAGGACATGTCCCCCGAAGAAAAGATCATGTACTCGGTGCCCATCTTCCTGCGCCGGTTCTTCAGCCGGGCTGCCCCCCGGCTGGCCGCCGAGGTCCGGCCCATGGTGGTGGCGCGGCTGATGCAGCGGGCCGGGGACCAGCGACCCCTGGCCGCCCTGTACGCCTGCGAATCCTTCGAGCTGCTGGCCGGGGCCATGAGCGGACCCGACCGGGAGGCGCTGCCCCGGGTGCTCCAGGGCTGGGCCACCCACGAGGTGCCCAACGTGCGGCTCATGGCCTGGCGGGTGCTGCATCTGCTGGCCCGCACCGGCCAGCAGGAGCCGGCCCTGCTCCAGGCCGTGGGCGACTGTGTGGACGCCCTGCGCGGCCACGCCCAGGCCGGCGCCTCGGTGGCCGAGCTGTTCCTGCTGGAACAATGTGCCCGGCTCACCGGCCGCCTTGATCTGGCCGACCGCTGCGGGGAGCTGCGCGATCGCGGCCGCTCGCCCATCCGCGAGGTGATGCTGAGCAACCTCAAGACCCAGACCGGCTGGGTGGAAAAGAAGGTGGCCTGCGACTACCTGCTGGCCCTGGTGGACGCCCGGGAGCACAGCGAGGCGCTGGCCGGCCAGGTGGGCTTCCATCTGGCCAACCTGCTCAAGGTGAGCCGGGTGGAGGGCACCCGGTTCCATGCCGGGCGCTGCCTGATCAAGCTGGTGCCGGTGCTGGCCGACACCCAGCGCAACGATCTGGCCATCGAGCTGGTGCGCAGCCTGCAGCTGGAGGAGGAGGGCGTGACCCGCTACCTGCCCCGCTTCCTGGGGTCGCTGCTGGCCAGTCTGCCGGCCCAGGAGCTGGACGAGCTGGTGGCGGACATGGCCCAGGACGCCCGGGGCGGGGCCGAGCGGCTGCAGCGGCTGCTGATCCAGGCGGTGGCCTGGCTGATCATCGCCCTGCCCCTGGATCGGCTGGACCGCATGGAGCGGCTGGCGGGGATCCTGCTGGGGGCCCTGGCCGACACCCGCATCCCCGTGGCCCACGAAGGCTACGCCCACCTGACGCTGGTGCTGGAGTCCCTGGAGCCGGGCGATCCGCGCCTGGAGGCGCTGCTCCGGCTCATCACCAAGAAAGTGCTGACCCTGGTCACCCATCTGCCCGGGGACAGCGGCCGCTACTTCCTGGCCGCCCAGGTGCTGTCCGGACTGGGCCGGGCCCTGGAGGCGGTGCCGGTGGCCTTCCCCCGGGCCCCGCGGGTGGGCTTCCTGCCCGGGACCTTCGACCCGGTCACCATCGCCCACATCGAGATGGTGCGCCGGGCCCTGCGCCATTGCGACGAGGTGTTCGTCCAGGTGGACGACTTCTCCTGGCGCAAGCACGCCCAGCCGCGCTTCGTCCGGGACGAACTGGCCTGGATGGCCCTGGCCTCCATTCCCCAGGCCTACCTGGTGCCGTTCCAGCCGCCGGTGAACATCGCCAACCCGGTCAGCCTGGTCCAGCTGCGCGAGCGCCTGGGCCGCAGCGAGCTCTGCCTCATCGTCGGCAGCGACGTGCTGGAGGGCGCCTCCGCCTACGGCGACCCGGCCTCGCCCATCTATGACCTCCCGCACCTGGTCACCACCCGGGAGGCGCACCAGTCCCGGCTGTGGGAGGACCGGCTGGGGCACTTCCGGGCCGGGGTGCAGGTGCTCCAGGTGGCTTCCCGCCTGAAGACCGTATCCAGCACCTCCCTGCGCGCGGCCCTGGACCAGCGCGGCGAGCTGGAGCGCTTCTGCGATCCGCTCATCGCCCGCACCCTGCGCGAACGGCGGCTGTACATCAACTACCCGGCCCGTAAGGAGGAGGTGTTCGAATCCCGCTGGGTGCTGCAGGTGCAGCAGGTGCAGCGGGCGGAGGCCGGCGGCGGGGCCCTGCCGCCGGGCCTGGAGCCGCTGGTGCGGCTGGACACCACCCGGGCCCTGGCCCGCTGGACCGGCCGCAAACCCCGCACCGCCGTGCTGCAGGCCCGGGACTCGGGCGCCGCCCTGGCCTCCCTCACCTGGCTGGAGGGGGCCGCCACGGCGCTGCCGGTGGCCCTGGAGGACGATTCCCTGGCCGGCGGCGCCGAGGAGCTGCTGGGCACCGGGACCCTGGTGGAGACCGTGGGCGCCGATCCGGACGACGCCGCCCTGGATCACCTGGACCAGCTGCTGGCGCGCATCACCGGCCAGTGGCTGAGCGAAGGGCTGCTGTTCGCCCTGTTCCCGGTGCCGCTGGTGGGCGGGGACCGGCTGTGGGCGGTGCTGCGCCACCACGGCGCGGCCTGGCTGGGCGGCCCGGCCAGTGGCCGTGGCGTGCGCTGGGCCGGCATCCGGCTGGCCCATCCCCTGGTGCTGGTGCACGATCTGGACCAGCTGCTGCAGCAGCAGTACAGCCGCGCCGCGCCGGTGCGCGCCGCCATCGTGGAGAACCGGCGGGCCTTTTCCGCCTTCTTTGCGGAGCGTCTGCCCGGTCGGGGATTGCTCCATGTGCACGAAATGGAGACCAAGCGCGTGCTGGCGGCCTGGACCCAGGAACGCCTGGCCCAGCGCCAGGGCTGGGTGGTGCTGGGCCTGGGCCGGCAGTTCTCCCGGGACATCGTGGGCAACCGGCCCACCTTCGCCCTGGACCTGGAGCACTACCTCACCGCCCAGGGCTACGAGGCGGGCTTCGCCCCGGCGGCCAACAGCCCCGGCCTGGACCTGCAGCTCACCACCGCCCGGGAGCTGGGGCGCAACGCCCTCCTGCTGGTGCCGTTCCTGGACAGCGTGGAGCCGGTGCTGCAGGTGGTCGAAGCCTGCCGGCGGGTGAAGGTGAAGCTGGGCGAAGTGCTGGTGGGCGCCACCAGCGCCTCGGTGGACGCCGCCCTGCACCTGGCCGGGGTGCCGCACCGCACCGGCATGGTGGTGCCCCACTGGCGCGGGGTGGTGCGGGAAAGCAGCCTGGTGCCGTTCGTGGGCGGCTGGACCATCCGCGACGACCGCTCCGCCGCGGGGCCCCTGGTGCGCTCGCTCAACGATTGCCTGCCCTACCATGAGCCCCACCCCCTGGGGCTGGATCCGGTGGGGGCCCTGGACTTCTCCCGGCTGGCCCTGGAACGGGCCGGGGCGCTGTTCCGGGCCCTGGAGGACGCCTTCCGGGCCAGCGAGGGGCGGATGCTGAGCCTGGAGGATCTGTCCACGGTGGTGCGCTATCCCCGGTGCCCGCTGTTCCCCCTGGGCTTCATCCCGCCCTGGGACTGGGCGCCCAGCGCGATCATCAGCCAGGATCTGGAGGCCCTGGCCCGGCTGCTGCCCGCCTCCCATCCGGCCCACCGGGAGGAATGGCGCAAGCGCTGATCCCGAAGCGCCAGGCCATCCGCAGGGCCCGGAGGGCCCGATGGGCGGGTTTGTCTGGACGTTCTGGGCGAACCTGCTAGCCTGTAGGTTAAACGCACGACAGAGTAGACTTAGGAGCAACAGGATGGCGTTCTACGGCAACGGGCGGGTGGTGCTTGCGGAGGATCCGGTCACCGCCGAGCGGCTGGAATGGCTGCCGCGCAAGCGCTCCGCGCCGGAACCGGAGCTGCTGCTGCGGCCCCTGACCGGGGATCCGGCCCGGGAACCCTGGATCGCCCAGGGTCGGCCGCGGCCCGGCAGTGGGCCGCGGGCCCTGTGGGCGCCGGGCCAGCCTGGATGGAGCTACCTGGCCGGCGTGCCCGGGGTGGACCGCTACCTGCGCCGGATGGCCGAACCGCCCCGCCGCAAGGACTTCGTGGTGGGCATCTCCGGCCTGGGCCGGGTGGGCGGGCTGATCGCCTCGGCGCTGGCGGCGGCGGACGCGGCCCGGACCCGCATCGGCACCCTGCTGGTGCATGACGCCGACCCGGACAACCTGGAGCGCATGACCCAGGAGCTGGCCTCGGTGGCCAGCTGGCGCGGCCAGACCCGGCTGCCCCGGGTGGCCCGGGCCGAACTGCCGGAGATGCTGGGCCGCTGTGACGCCTTCCTGTTCGCCGCGGCCAGCGCGGTGCCGCCCCTGGGCACCCCGGGCGACGTGCGCCTGCCCCAGTTCGAGGCCAACCGCGCGGCCCTGGCCGGGGTGCTGGAGGCCGCCGAGGCGGCCGCCTACGCCGGACTGTTCTTCATGCTGTCGGATCCGGTGGAGCTCCTGGCCCAGGCCGCCTTCCAGGACAGCAACATCCGGGCCGGCCGGTTCACCGGGCTGGGGCTGGCCCCGGAGCGGGTGGCCGGCCTGGCCCTGGGGATCATGTGGGGGCGGGCCCTGGCCGAGGCCGAAGCCATGGGGCAGGGCGAGCGGGTGGCCCGCCGCGGGGTGCCCTACGGGCCGCATTCCCAGGACGTGCTGGTGTTCGACGATCCCGCCGATCCCGATCCGGTGCTGTCCCGGGCCATGACCGAGGCCGCCCGGGAAGGCAACTACCGGATCCGCCGCCTGGGCTACATCCCGCACATCGGTCCGGCCCTGGCTTCGGCCGTGCTCACCCTGCCGGATCTCCTGGCCGGGCGGGAGGTGCTGGCCAGCTGTTTCCTGGACGGCACCTACTTCGGCAGCCCGTGCCGGCTGCGCTGGGGTCTGGCCCCGGCGCGCAAGCGGGTGGCGCCCCAGGCCCGCGAACAGCTGGAGCAGCTGCACGCGCTGGTGCGGGCCCGGGACCTGCGGTTCGGGCTGGGGGGCTAGGAACGGGGTCCGGCTCTTGTGGGTGCGCCGCCCGCGGGAACCGGAAGGTGGCATCCCGCACTCCTGAGACCTCATCCGCTCTCCCGGGGCCACGGGGTCCCGGGCGTCCGGGCGTGAAGGAGATGGGCCATGGCACTTTCCCGCGTCCCTCCGCTCCCCGCGCGTGTCCTGGCTTCCGTCCGGGCACGCCTCCTGGGCCACGCATCGACAGCCTGGGCCTCCAGGGCCTCCTGGACGGTCCTGCTGGCCATGGCCGCCCCCCTGGAGGCCCACTTTGGCGATCGCCGGACCATCGACGCCGATACCCTGCCGCCTCCGGGCTGGGTGATCGTCGGCGAAGTCCAGCCGGGGCCCGCCCCGAAGCCCGTGTTCCCCGGGCTCCCGGAGCCGAACCCCGGGCCGGGGCCATGGCCGTTCCCGGAGCCGGTCCCGGAGCCGTTCCCCGGCCCGCTCCCGGAGCCGTTCCCGGGCCCGTTCCCCGGGCCGATGCCCAGGGCCCACCTGGTCATCCTCGATCTCAACGGCGCGCCGATGGGTGCCACCGCGGAAGTCATGGGCCATTCCCCTATCCCCCCGGGCTGGGTGGTAATCAGCCGGCGTCCGGCCTACCCGGAGACCCTGCGCCGCGGCACCCGCCTGGTCATCCAGAACCGTTTCTGTTTCGCCCCGCCCGGTCCTGACGGTCCCCCGGACCCGCAGGTCCTGCATGTGCAGCTGGCCACGGCCGAGGGGCCGGACCCGGCCCGGCCCGGCCCGTTCCGCGACCGGGCCTGAAGACCGGTCAAGGCCCTCAACGCCCTCAACCCCCTATGGCGCGCCCGGCCCCTGCCACCGCCTGGCCCAGCTGTCCAGGCCCAGGTCCCGGGCCAGGTCGCACAGCGGCCTGAGGGCCATGGCGCCGGGCCGGCGGCCGCCGGCCGTTTCCAGCGTCTCCAGGATGGTGTCCGCATCCTGGGCCTGACCCAGATGCAGCAGGGCCTCCAGCAGTGGCCGGGTGAGTTCCCAGCTCCAGTTCTGGCTGAAGCCATAGCGGGCGCCGGGCTTGGCCAGCAGCTGCTGCTGGACGGCCGCGGCCCCTGCCTGCCAGCGTGGCAGCAACAGGTCCACCACCTCCTGCCAACGCTCCGCCTCCCGCAGGCTGGAGGCGCCCGCGACCAGGACCCCATGGGCAGGCCAGGCGCCCGACGGGGTCATGGGGCTGGGCGCCAGATCCTGGAGCAGCGCCGCCATGGACCGCCCCTGGTAGGGGGCGAAGGCCAGCCACAGCCACCACAGGTCCTGGTCGCTGGGGCGCCGGGCCAGGTCCGCCTCCAGCCGCGGCAGCAGGCGTACGGCCAGGGCGTCCAGGCCCTGGGCACCAGCCTCGGCCCCCCAGTCCTCCGGCCCTGGCACCTGCACCTGGGCGGTGCGCAGCAGTCCCGGCGTGGTGCCCATGGGTTCCTGCAGCAGGCTTTCCACGGTCCGGACATAGGCCCGCCAGGCCTCGGTTTCAGCGCCGTCCAGCCGCCCGGGCGTGGAACTGGCCCGGCGCTCGGCCTGGTGGGCCCAGGCGATGGTGCCGCGGATCCGGACCTCGGCGGCCAGGGCTCCCAGATGCTCCGGATGGTCCTGGCGGAAGGCCAGGACCCGATCCAGATCCACGGGCAGGCCCTGGGCCAGGTAGTCGGCCATGAACCGCTCCGCGGCGGGCAGCCGATCGCCCTGCAGCAGGAGCTGGCCCTGGGCGTCCACCAGGGCCCAGCGGGGCTGCGCCCCGGTCCAGCCCAGCAGCTGGCGCCAGGCCGGGGGGGCCGGCTGCAGGCCGAACGTCATGCCCAGGCGGCGGAAGGGGCGGGCAAAGGCGGCGCGGGTCAGGGGGGCTTCGCCCGGTTCCCTTGGGGCCTGGGTCTGGCCCTGGACCAGGAGCACCCGGTCCCATGCCGGCAAGCGTTCCAGGACTGCCCCGGTGGCGCCCTGCTGGACCGCCGCCAGCCAGACCCGCGGCAGGTCGGGCCGGGCCAGGGTCCGGGCCAGGCGCTGGAACCGGTTCGGCCAGGCGAGGCCGCTCCAGCTCGCGTCCAGTTCGCCCAGCAGCGCCGGCACCTCGCCCTCGGCGCCGGCCCGGACCATGGCCTCGATGAGCGGCGCCAGCAGGTGGGTCCAGATCGTTTCCCGCTCGGTCGTCAGCCAGGGCTGCCGCGCCTCGGCGCCGGCGCCCGGCGGCAGCTGGCTGGCCGAGCCGAAGAAGCACAGCTTGGGCCGGACCAGCTGGCGCCACAGGGCCAGCTCCACGGTCATGGCCTGGCGCCAGGCGCCGGTGCGGGTCGCCTCCCGGTGCACGGACTGGGCCATCGGCCCATAGGGCAGGGCGGCGGCCTCCGCGGGCCGCACCTGGAACCAGGGGACGGCCGCCAGGGTCGCCAGCAGGGTATGCTCCCCCAGCACCTGCTCCATGCGCAGCAGGCTGGACCAGACGTGCGGATTCTGCGGGCAGCGCAGCAGATCGGCCCGCAGCTGCGGGAGATGCCGGCGGTAGAGCGCCCGCATCCGGGGGCTGAACCGCTCCGGCCGGTCCTGCAGCAGCAGCTCCCGGTCCAGGTTGAGGTTCAGGCTGCTCCAGTCCGCGGTCCGGAACAGCAGGTCCAGTTCCTGCGCCAGGGGCCCCCAGATGCGGTCGTCGAGGTCCGGGGCCAGTTCGCCGGGTTCCAGCTCCGTCAGCCGGGCCCGGATGCGCGGGCCCAGGGCCCGGACCAGGTCCAGGCGGGCCTCGGCGTGGTCCGGGCGGGCGCGCAGGAAGGTCTGCAGCAGCCGGACCGGGCTGCGCAGGCCGGCGGCCTCCAGGACCTGGGCCAGGGCCTCGGCTTCAGGCAGGGCACCGCCGGCGGCCAGGGGTTCGCCCTGCCCGTCCAGGAGGCCCCAGACCGCGGGGCTCGGGCCCAGGTTCCAGGACCGGCGCAGGCGGGCCCCCAGGGCCCGCCCATCCGGGCTGTCCGCGGGGATCGTGCGGGCCTGGACCCCCAGGTCCAGCAGGGGATCGGCGGCCAGCAGGGCCCGCCAGGCTCCGGCCTGTGCCGCCAGCCCGCTCCGGGTGCCCAGGGCCACCAGGGTGGGGGGCTTCGGTGGGAACGGGGCTCCCGGTTCCTGGGCCCACGTCGCGAACCCAGTGAGCGCAGCGAGCCATGCCAACGCCACCCACAGGGCGGGCCTGGCCCGCGTGGCCAGCGCGACGCGCGCCAGGGCCAGCGCGACGCGCACCAGGGACAGGGGCCGCGCGACCAGGTCCAGCCCGCGCCGCCAGACGCCCCCCACCTCCGGGACCGGGGCGCTGGGGCGATTGTGGGTACTGAGCATGGCTACCTCGCGCGTGATCCGCGCGATCGGCTCGCGCGGGGAACGCCCAGCTGTCCGAACCCGCGGCTACGCGGCGCGGCGACTTCACTCCGGGACTTTCCCAGGAAGTGAGGCCAGCGCCAGGTTGGTTCCTGGAGACTGTATTAATAAATAATTACTCGGCTAGAACAGCGCCCGCACGGCCATGCCCACCAGGATGCTGCCCGCCAGCAGGCGGGCATAGCGGCTGAGGAAGCCCACGGCCCGGTTGCCCAGGACGCAGCCGATCAGGGAGTTGATGAAGGTGACCGCGCCGATCCAGGCCACGGCCACCGGCAGCGAGATGGCCCGAAGGCCCAGCACGGAGCCGATCAGGAAGGCGTCAATGCTGGTGGCGATGCCCAGGGACATCAGGCACCGGTGGCTGTCGCAGAAGCAGGGCAACCGCTCCTGGGCGTCCCGGCTGGTGAAGAAGTCATAGAAGGTCTTGGCGCCCAGGGCGCCGAACACCAGGAAGCTGATCACCCAGGAATAGCGGGCCAGGTAGCGGGCCAGGACAAACCTGGAAAGCAGTGAGCCCAGCAGCGGCATGGCCGCCTGGAAGATCCCGAACACCAGGGCGATCTTCAGGAACTTGGGATAGCGGGCCTGGGGCAGACGCATGCCGCAGGACAGCGCAACGGCGAAGGCGTCGAGCGACAAGGCCAGCGATATGAGTAGCAACTCCAACAGGTGCATGGTTCCTTCCGCGCCGTCCGGGGCCGCGCTGGCGGGGGGAGCCCGCCGGGTCCGCGCCGCCCGGACTCCATGGTATCGGCTTAAGCGGGAAAACCACCTGGGCCCATCGGCCGGGTCCGGTCGGCCCCTGCGGCGGCCGGCGGCATAGTACACTGGGCCGGACGCGCGGAGGGTTGCATGGGGGTTGGGCTGGCTGGTCTGATGGGGGGGCTGCTGCTGATCCGCAGGATGGACGAAGGCTCGGGCGGCCCGGGGGGGATGGGACTGTTCGTGGTGCTGCTCATCCTCGGCATCATCGCCTTCCTGGTGCTGCGCGGCCGGCAGGACCGGGCGGAGCAGCTGGGGGCGCCGATCCGGGCCATGGGATCAGGCTCCCTGCAGGGGCATGTGTTCCCCTGTCCGTACTCCCGGTGTCCCACCTGCGGGGCCTCCGGCGAAAAGATGAAACAGGCCTGGGATGGCCTGCGCAGTGTGACCTGGACCTGCGGCTACTGCGGCGGCGTGGCGGGTGTGCAGGAACTCCAGGACGCGGAGCTGCCGCCCGGCGCCCGGGCCCGGCTGGGGCTGGACGCGCCGCCCCCGCAGGGCCTGCCCGGCATGGGGCCGCTGGGGCCGGTCCAGCCCGGCGGCGGCCTGGACGGGGTGATCACCGGCATGATGATCGGCAGCATGCTGGGCGGCGAGCGCCGCTACCCCCGGGATGGGGGCGCCTGGCAGGATGGCGGCGGGCAGGCAGGCAGCGGCAATGACTGGGGCGAGAACGATCCCGGCGGCGGCGATGGCGGCGGGGACTGGGGCGATTCCGGCGGTTCAGGCGACTCGGGCGGCAGCGATTTCTGATCGTCTGCCCACCCCGTCATTGTCATAGCACCCGGGGCACCAGGAAGTAGCCCTGGTCGGCCTGGGGGGCGTTGGCCAGGGCCTCGGCCTGGGTGAACCCGGGCAGAGGCTGGTCGGCCCGGCGGGGCAGGGGCTGGTCCAGGCCATGGGTGGCCGGCTCCACGCCGTCCAGATCCAGCTGGTCCAGGCTCTGGGCGTGGCTCAGGATCTGCGCCATGGCCGCCCGCATGGGTTCGATCTCGGCCTCGTCCAGGTTCAGATGCGCCAGCTGGGCGCAGCGCAGCACGTCCGCGCGGGTGACGTCCATGACGGACTCCTCAGGACAGCCCCAGGGGCAGGTTCGGATCGGCGTTGCGGGACCAGGCGTCCTCGGCCGGCGCGATCAGGGCTCCGGCCGAGGCGATCATGGCGCCGTTGTCGGTGCAGAAGCGCGGCTCGGGGATGGCCAGGGCCAGACCCAGCTTCTGGGCGACCGTCCGGGCCTGGGCGCGCAGCTCCGAATTGCAGGCCACGCCGCCGGAGACCACCAGGCTGCGGGCGCCGGTGTCGTCCCGGAAGGCGGCGACCGGTTTCATGAGCCAGGCGGCCACGGTCTCCTGGAGGCTCCGGCAGAGGGACTGCACCCGGGGATCCCCGGCGCCGGCGGCGTCCAGCCCGGGCTCGGCCTGGATGCGCAGCTTCACCGCGGTCTTCAGGCCGGAAAAGCTCCAGCTGGCCTTGCCGTCCCGGAACCGGGGCGGGGTGAATGGGGAGCCCGGGCGGGCCGCGGCGCGGCCGCAGGTGTCGACGATGGGGCCGCCCGGATAGCCCAGCCCGAGCATGCGGGCGGTCTTGTCGAAGGCCTCCCCGGCGGCGTCGTCCCGGGTCTTCTGGAGCAGCTGCAGGTGGGTCCAGTCGGAGGCCAGGTAGAGGTGGGTATGGCCGCCGGAGACCAGCAGGGCCAGGGCCGGGAACGGCAGATCCGGGGCGCCGAAGCGGGCGGCATTCAGGTGGCCCAGCAGGTGGTGCACCCCCACCCAGGGGATGCCCTGGCGCCAGGCCATGGCCTTGCTGGCGGAAAAAGAGGAGAGCAGGGAGCCCACCAGGCCCGGGCCCTGGGTGACGGCGATCCGGTCCAGGGCGGACAGGGGCACTCCTGCCTGGATCAGGGCCTGCTGGATCACCCCGCGCACCTGCAGCAGGTGCTCCCGGGCCGCCAGCTCCGGCACCACGCCACCATAGGGGCCGTGCAGCTCATCCTGGCTTTTCCGGGTCATGGCCAGCAGCTCCGGACCCCGGGCGGTTTCCCGCACCACCGCGGCCGAACAATCGTCACATGAGGATTCGAGCCCAAGCACCAGCATGGCACCAGTCTACTATGGGCCGGCGCCGCCATGGGCCCGGAGTCCCGGGGCGGCACGGCCGGTCAGTCGGCCCGGAACGGCTCCCGGCAGCTGGCCAGGGCCTCCCAGCGTTCCGGCGGATGGAAGCGGCAGCGCCAGCCGCTCCAGCTGACCCGCTGGAAGGTGATGCGGCCGGGCCAGGGCACCCGCTCCAGGTAGCGGCGCAGGGCGGTCTGCAGGCGCAGCCGCTGGTGGAAGCCCAGGGCCAGATCGGCGCCGGTCCAGGCCCCCGGGGCCCGGGCCTTCACTTCCAGCGCCCGCAGTTCGTCCCCCCGGACCATCAGCAGATCCACCTCGAACCGGCCCTGCTTGAGGTTCCGGGCCACCAGGTCCCAGCCGCGCAGCCAGAGCAGCCACAGGGTGCCCAGCTCGCAGCGCCGTCCGTAGCGCCGGGCCCGATGGCCCCGCGCCCCACGGACCCCCCGGTCGCCCAAGTATTGTCGGCAAATCTTGCTGAGCCAATGATCAGGCATTCTTTATCCTGCTCTTCCCGGGTTATCGGCGTTCATCCCCGTTCAAACCCAGCCCCGGCCTGTCATCAAGCTGGGTTCGGGAGTCCAGTCCCCATCCAGTGCCCCGGCCAAGGTCCCATGGGGCTCGACCCCCAGGTCGTCCCGTAACTTGCGCCATGGCTGATGCCAGGGCTTGGGGAACAGGGATGAACGTCGATGACCGGGGAAATGCAGGATGACAGTTGGATTGCCCGGCGTTGGCCCCCACTTCATGCCCGGGCGAAGCCCGGACATGAAGTCTAGAACTTGGCGGTGAGGCTGATCTGGACCTTGTTGTTGTGGTTGCGGTCCGTCATGGAGCTGTCCCGGCGGGTGACCGCTTGGCCGAAGGTCTGCAGATCTTCGTAGCCGTATTCCAGACCCGCCTCCAGGTTGGGCGCCAGCTTGGCGAAAGTGTTGACGAAGTAGCTGTGGGCGTTCTTGATGCTGGCGGGGCCCGTGCTGTCGTTCTTGAAATAGACGCCGCCGGCCACCAGGTTGGAGCGGAACCGCGGGCTCCAGTTGCGGGTGTAGCCGGCCTGCCAGCCGCTGTTGCGGGACAGCTGCACCTGTCCGGCCTGCTGGTCGTACTGCACCGCCTGCCAGCCGATGCCGTACGGGCCCAGGGCCTGGCCGGTGTAATACGAGGCCACCAGCTTGTCGTTGCCCACGTTGAGGGCGCCGGACATCTGCCAGGCCCCGGCCCAGCGGCTGGTGCGGAGCTGGTCGGTTGCGGCGGTGCCGGGGGTGTAGGCGCCATAGTGCTGCTCCAGGCCGCGCAGGCTCAGGTGGCCCCAGTCGCCATCCATCGTGTAGGCCGCCACCAGGGAGGGGTAGCGTCCGTCCGGGATGGTGCCCGCGGGGGACGCGGGCCGAGTGAGGCTCTGGTCGGGGAAGACCCCATGGGTGGTCACGTTCTTTTCCACCGACACGGCCAGCCGGGAGCCATGGCCCATGGGCACGGTGTAGCGCAGCTGCGTATAGCGGCCGGTGTCGAAGCAGGCCTGGCCCACCGCTCCGCAGTTGTCCACGGTTTCGCCCGCGGCGTCCGGGTCGGTCCACACGGACCAGGTGTGCCCGGCGATCCAGTTGCCGAAGCCCAGGTAGGCGTGGCGCAGGTGGGGCTTGCCGCCGAAGCCCTTGCCGTCGGCGAAGTCGATCTCGATGCGGGCGAGCACGTCGCCCAGCGACGCGGTGGGGGTGATGGCGGACAGCCCCAGCCGGGTGGTCCGGGCGGTGGCGGTGAACTGCCGCCCCGGCGTGGCCCGCAGGTCCAGGGCATGGTCGAAGGCCAGGAGGGCGCCGTTGTCGTTCAGGCTCTGTTCGTGGAAGTAGGCGCCGTACACCTGCACGAAGCCGTCCAGCTCCAGGCGGGTGGTGGTGCCGGCCAGGGAGCAGCAGCCGATGGGGACGGCTGGCGGGGCGGGGGCCGCCGCCGAACCGGGCGCGGCGCGCGGCAGGGTGGTGGCCGAGGCGGCCGCAAGGGCCGGGAGGGTCGCCAGGGTGGTGGCCGAGGCGGCCGCAAGGGCCGGGAGGGTCGCCAGGGTGGCCAGAAGGCCCAGGCGGGCCGCACGGCCCGCACGGCCCAGGGGGCCGTCCCCCAGAGGGGCGAAACCGGCCAGGCCTGCGAGGTCGGTCCTGGCCGTGCGCCCGATACGTTCGGGGCGGCCGGGATGGAGGGGACGGATCGGGGTGGCGCCAGCGGGACTACGCATGTTCCGGATCTCCAAGGAAAGCGCGACGATACGAGTTTCGAATTAAATAATTATTCAAATTCGGTGCAGGCTCTTGATCGGGTGAGCCACACCCCATGCCTGCCTTGACGGCATGGCAAGTTCCCGATGGATGGTTTAATTAATAAACAATCATGCGGGCCATCCTGGCCTGGACGGCCCCTGGTCGCGGTAGACTCGTCCATGGCCGCGCCGCGCACCAACCTCGACCGGAGCCCCGCCCTGCGGCGCAAGCTCACCGATCTGCCCACCCAGCCCGGGGTGTACCTGTACCGGGACGAGGCGGGCACGCTGCTCTACGTGGGCAAGGCCAAGGTGCTGCGCAACCGGGTGAAGAGCTACTTCCACTCCAAGCAGCTGGACGCCAAGACCCGGCGGCTGGTGGCGCGGATCTGGGACCTGGAGTTCGTGGTCTGCGCCACGGAGCTGGAGGCCCTGGTCCTGGAGAACAACTTCATCAAGGAGCACCGGCCGCCGTACAACATCCTGCTGCGGGACGACAAGAGCTACCCGTACGTGAAGCTGACCTGGAAGCACGCCTTCCCGCAGGTGTTCGTCACCCGCAAGGTGAAGAAGGACGGCTCCCTCTATTTCGGCCCGTTCTTCCCGGCCTCCACCGCCTACCGCACGGCGGAACTGGTCTACCGGTTCTTCCAGATCCGCGACTGCGACATCGAGATCGATGGCCGGCGCGGCCGGCCCTGCCTGAAGTACCAGCTGCACCGGTGCACCGCCCCCTGTGTGGCGGCGGTGGACGAAGCCACCTACCGCGAGCAGGCCAGGAGCGCCAAGCTGTTCCTGGAAGGGCACCGGGACGAGCTCAAGGGCCATCTGGAGGCGGCCATGTGGAAGGCGGCGGAACACAGCGCCTTCGAGCTGGCGGCACAGTACCGGGACTCGCTGCAGCAGCTGGACCTCTGGTTCGACCGGCAGAAGGCGGCCACCCTGGACCAGGAGGACACCGATCTGTACGGGAGCGCGGTGCTGGACGGGCAGGCCTGCGTGCACCGGCTGGTGATGCGCGAGGGGCGGATGGTGGCGCGCCGGGAGTACCTGATCGAGGACGTGGAGTCCTTCGACGGCACGGTGCTGGCGGAGGTGCTCAAGCGGGTCTACGCCGAGGAGCCGGTGCCCGGCCGGATCCTGGTGGAGCTGGAGCCCGACGAACTGCCCCTGCTGCGGGAGTGGCTGGGCGGGATGCGCGGCACCCTGCCGGTCATCCATGTCCCGCAGCGGGGCGAGAAGGTGGAGCTGCTGGGCATGGCCCAGGAAAACGCCCGCCTGGCGCTGGAGCGCAAGTTCGAGCCGGCCCGGCTGAACCAGGCCGTGCTGGAGGGGCTGCAGGGGTTCCTGGGCCTGTCCCGGCTGCCGCAACGCATCGAGTGCTTCGATATCAGCCACGGCCAGGGGCGGGAGGTGGTGGCCTCCTGCGTGGTGTTCAGCGATGGCCTGCCCGACCGGCAGCGCTACCGCCGGTTCAAGATGACCAACGAGCAGAACGACGACTTCGCCAACATGGCCGAGGTGCTGACCCGGCGCTACCAGCGGCTGCGCAACGAGGGGCTGGCCTTCCCGGACCTGGTGCTCATCGACGGCGGCCTGGGCCAGCTGCACGCCGCCGGCGCGGCCCTGGCCGCCCTGGGGCTGGACCAGCTGGAGCGGGCCTCGCTGGCCAAGCAGGAGGAGCTGGTGTTCCGGCCCGGCCTGGCCGAGCCGCTGCGGATCCCCCGGACCAGCCCGGTGCTGCACCTGCTCCAGCGGATCCGCGACGAGGCCCACCGGTTCGCCATCACCTACCACCGCAACCTGCGCGCCAAGCGCACCCTGCAGACCGAGCTCACCCAGATCCCGGGCATCGGTCCCCTGACCGCGCGCAAGCTGCTGCAGGGCTTCGGCAGCGTCCAGGGGGTAAGGGCGGCCTCCGTCGCCGATCTGGAGGCTGGCGTCGGGCCGGCCCTGGCGCGCAAGCTGATGGCCTGGCGCGAGGCGCCCGGCGGTCCTACGGCTTTGCCGGCGCCTCCGGGGCCAGATCCGGACGTACCGGGGCCAGATCCGGACGTACCGGGGCCAGATTGAGCTGCTCCAGGTCCTTCTGGGCGGCGACGCTGCCGGCGGCCGCGGCCTTGCGGAACCAGCGGATGCCTTCCCTGCTGTTCTGCCGCACGTTCAGGCCATTGTAGTACATGGTGCCCAGCATGCGCATGGCGCTGGCGTCGCCCTCCTGGGCCCGGTCGTAGTAGGGACGCAGGGAGGGGGGGATGTCCGGCGCCGCAGGGCTGGACGGGGCGCCCGAGCCCGGGCCCCGCAGGTACGAGGCCGCCGCCCCGGCCAGGATCAGCACCGCGATGCCGCCGATGATCCAGGACCGCAGCGCCTTGCTTCCCGGGCGGGCGGGGGCTTCCGGAGGCGCGGCCACCGGGCTTCCGCTGGCGCCCGGGAGCGCCCCTTCGACGGGTACCGGCGGGTCGCCCACGGGGATCGGCTGGGTATCCGAGCCGTGGGGGCCGAGCACCCTGGGTGAACGGGGATCGAAGCGGTCCGGAATCTCCGGGTCAGGGGTGGACATGGCAGGCTACTCCTCGCCGGCCGCCGCCCGCCAGGTGGCGAGGCGTGGCACGAAGCTGAAGAACATGAGGACGGTCAAGGCAATGAACCCCCGGGCGAAGCGCTCGAGGCCGCCCAGGCCGTAGAACAGCAGGCCGGCCAGGGCGCTGAACGCGCACAGGGCCGAATAGAACAGGATCTCCCGGATCATGACCCGGCCGCGCAGCGGGACTGGCAGGGCGCGGAACCCGCTGCGGGTGCGGCGCCACCGCCAGCGGAGGGCCAGGGCGCACGCGCAGGTCAGGCCGGTGAAGGTGTAGCCCAGCTGCTCCACCAGCGGGTCCCGGAGGCCGGGGGCTCCGGGGCGATCCGGGCCCAGCCCGCCCAGCAGCAGCTGCAGCAGCAGGGGGCCCACCACGCACAGGACCAGGCCTGCCGCATAGGCGAGCCGGAAGCTGCGGGCCAGATCAGACCTGAAGCCCGGGCTTCGCCCGGACTTCAGGTGGGGAGCACGAGGGGGACGTAGCGTGAACGCAGCGAACGGGATGCCACGCAGGCGTAGCATCCCCTCGTTCATGTCAGGCCGCCTGGACACGGATTTCGCCCAGATGCTCGGTCTGCACCAGGCGCACCCGGCCGGTGCGGGCCAGTTCCAGCAGGGCCAGGAAGGTGAGCACCAGCTCCTCCCGGCTGCGGGCCACGGCCAGCAGGCTGCTGAAGGGGTGCCAGCGGCCGGCGGTGAGCGTGGCCAGCAGCTCCTGGATGCGCTGCTCCAGGGTCTTGGGGGCGGTGCGCACCTGCACCGGCGGCGGCGGCAGGAAGCGCTTCAGGGCCTCCCGGTAGGCGCCCAGCAGGTCCATGACGGTGGCCTGGATGGGTTCTTCCTCCACCCGGGCGTGCGCCTGCAGGTCCAGTCCCGGGGCGAACACCACGTTGCGCCAGTCCGCCTCCCGCACCGTCAGCACCTGGGCGGCGGCCTTCACCTGCTCGTAGTCCAGCAGGCGCTGCACCAGGTCCTCGCGGGGATCCTCTTCGCCGGCCTCGGCCGGCGGCCGGGGCAGCATGAGCCGGGACTTGATCTGCAGCAGCTGGGCGGCCATGGCCACGAACTCCGCCGCGATTTCCAGGTTGAGCTCTTCCATCAGGTGCAGATAATCCATGTACTGCCGGGTGACCTCGGCCATGGGCAGATCCAGGATGTCCAGCTTCTGGTCGCGGATCAGGTAGAGCAGCAGGTCCAGGGGGCCATCGAAGGCGGCCAGGTGCAGCTGCAGATCCCGGAAGCGGGTCTCGAAGCCCTTGGGCGGCTCGAAGGTCCTGGCTTCGCCTGGGGCCACGCCGGCCTCCGCACCGGTGGCAGCGCCGTCGGCAGCAATCGGGGGGGCCTCGAGCGGTCCGGGAAGAGGTTCGGCCATGGAACATTATAGGCCCAAACCGGGCCCGACCCGGGGCCGGACTGCACGGGTCGCGGCCCGGTGCGGTCCCGGGCCGGCGGAGCGGCTATACTCCATGGCTATGGTGCGCCCCGCTGTCCTGCCCGGTCCCCGTCCCTCCTGGCTCAGGGTCAAAGTGCCCGCGCCGGAAGTGGTCAGCGAGGTGCAGGCGCTCATGCGCGCCAAGCGCCTGGTGACCGTGTGCGAGGAGGCCCGCTGTCCCAACCTCAACGAATGCTGGGGCGTGCACCGCACCGCCACGTTCATGCTGCTGGGCGATGTGTGCACCCGGCACTGCGGCTTCTGCAACGTGGGCAAGGGCCGGCCCGGCGACGTGGATCCCGGGGAGCCCCAGCGGGTGGCCGAAGCCGTGGCCAGCCTGGGCCTGGCCTTCGCGGTGGTGACCAGCGTGAACCGCGATGATCTGGCCGATGGCGGGGCCGGACAGTTCGCCGCCACCCTGCGCTGGATCCGCACCCTCACGCCCCGCTGCGGGGTGGAGGTGCTGATCCCCGATTTCTGCGGCCAGGCGGAGGCCCTGGCCACCGTGCTCCAGGCCGGTCCGGACGTGTTGAACCACAACGTGGAGACGGTGCCGCACCTGTATCGCCGGGTGCGGCCGGATGCGGACTACGGCCAGAGCATGCGCCTGCTGGCCGCCGCCGCGGCGTTCCGGGACAGCGCGGCCCCGGCCATGCGCACCAAGAGCGGCATCATGGTGGGGCTGGGCGAGACGCCCGAACAGGTGCTGGAGCTCATGGCCGACTGGCGCCGGGCCGGGGTGGACATCGCCACCCTCGGCCAGTACCTGCCGCCCACCGCCCATCACCTGCCCCTGGTGCGCTACGTGGAGCCCCAGGAGTTCGAGATGTACCGGCGCAAGGGGCTCGAACTGGGCTTCAGCCGGGTGGAAAGCGGCGCCCTGGTCCGCAGCAGCTACCACGCCCAGGACAGTTTCGCCGGTTCCGGGCCCTCCCAGGCTGCCGGCGGCCCGGACCGCCCGTCCACGCCGGGCGCCTGATGCGCAGGCTGGCGGTCATCCACCATCGGCACCAGGTCTGGACCCCCGTCCTGGCCCAGGCCGAACCCCGCCTGGAGGTGCGCGGGTGGCACCCGCGGGAACTGGCCGAGGCCTGGGATCCCTGGCTGGACCAGGCGGAAGCCCTGTTCGTGTGGCAGCTTCCGGCCGGGCTGGTGCAGCGCCTGCCGCGCCTGGCCTGGATCCAGAATTCCGGGGCCGGGCTGGACCATCTGGTGAACGATCCGGCCATTCCCGCCCAGGTCCCCATCACCCGGGCCGACGGCCAGTTCGGCCTGTGGATGGCCCGCTACACCGTGGCCCATCTGCTGGCCGAGGCCCAGTGCCTGGATGCTTGCATGGCCGCCCAGCAGTCCCGGATCTGGTCGCCCAGGCTGGTGCCCGAGGACCTCACCGGCCGCATCGCGCTGGTGTTCGGTTTCGGCCGGATCGGCCGCCAGATCGGCCTGGCGCTTGGGGCCCTGGGCCTGGAGGTGCACGGGTTCGCCCGCACGGCGCACCCCGACCCGGACTTCCCGGTGCACGCCGGCCGGGATCTGGCCGCCTGGCTGGGCGGGGCCCGGGTGCTGGTGCTGTGCGCGCCCCTCACCGCCGAGACCCGTGGCCTGGTGGACGCCGACCTGCTGCGCCAGGGCCACGCCGGCCTCACCCTGGTGAACGTCGGCCGCGGCGCGCAGGTGGTGGTGCCGGACCTGCTGGAGGCCCTGGACCAGGGCCGGCTGGGCCGGGCCGTGCTGGATGTGCTGCCCCGGGAGCCACTGGATCCGGAGTCGCCCCTCTGGCACCATCCCCGGGTGGTGATCACCCCGCACCACGCCGGGCCCTCCACTCCCCGGGCCATCCTGGCGGACATCCTGCCCAACCTGCGCCGCTTCGCCCAGGGCGAACCCATCCAGGGGGCCGTGGACCGGGCCCGGGGATACTAGCGGCGCGGTCGCAGGGTGAGGGGCAGGGCCTCGTCCATCCTGGACTGCCATCCATTCCCTGGGGCCGAAGGGCCGCAACGGTTGCTAGGATGGTCTACAACCTTTGTGTTTGGAGCAGGCATGGCCGGCAAACTGATTCTAGGCACCCTCCTCGCCCTGGCGGTCCTGGGCTGCGCGGCCCCAAAGTCGCAGGCCTTGCTCCGGTTCGACGCCCTGGTGGGCAAGTCCGTGGACAGCGTCCCGGCCGACTGGGGGCCCGCCACCCGGACCGTTGCCATGCCGGACGGCCACGTCACCTACGTGTGGGACCTCGGTGCCCGGGAGGAGGAGCAGGAACTCCAGGACCCCAAGGACCCCGATCAACCCAGGGTGCCGAGGTACCACACCGGTATGTCGCACTCCTTCGTGCAGGAAGACAATGGCCGGGGCTGCCTCTGGATCCTGGAGGTCGACCAGGCCGGGGTCATCGTCCAGATCGCCCACGAGGGGAAGGGGTGCCGCTGATCCGGATCCGCTTCGTTCCTGCTAGACCCCGCGCCGCTCCGCTCCCCATACCAGCTTGTGCAGCTGCAGCTGGAAGCGCACTGGCAGGCCGTCCCGGATGATCTGCTCGGCCAGCCAGGCGGGGTCCAGGCCGCCCCACACGGGGCTGAACAGCACATCCAGCCGGTCCAGCACGTCCCGTTCCCGTTCCCGGCACCAGGCCCGGGCCCAGGCGTAGTCGGCCGGGTCGCACAGCACGAACTTCAGTTCGTCCTGGCCGGGCACCATCCAGTCCAGGTTGGACTCCAGCCACTGGGCCGCCTCGCCGCTGCCGGGGGTCTTGCGGTCCACGATCTTCACCACGCCGCGCGGCACCGGGGCCAGGTCGTGGCTGCCGGCGGTCTCCAGCGCCACCTCGCAGCCCAGGCCGGCCAGGGCCTCCAGCAGGGCGGGGGCCTCGGGATGGGCCAGGGGTTCGCCGCCGGTGAGCTCCACGAAGGGGGCGTTGGGCCCCGGGCCGGCCGGCCCCAGCAGGGCCCGGGCCTGGTCCAGGATCGCCTCCAGCTCCAGCATCGTGCCGGCCTGGTAGGCGTAGGTAGTGTCGCAGTAGCCGCAGCGCAGGGGGCATCCGGAAAGCCGGATGAACACGCAGGGGCGCCCGGCCCGGGAACCTTCTCCCTGGATGGACGCGAAAATCTCGTTGACCTTGAACCGCACACGCACCTCGGTGCGACCATGATACCCCGGGGTCGGACCGGAATTCAGGTCAGCCGCGTGCCGCCGTCCAGGGGGATGACCGCGCCGGTGAGGTAGGGGCTGTCCGCGGCGAACCGCAGGGCCCGGGCAAGATCCCCGGGGTCGCCCACGCGCCGCAGCAGGCTGCGCTCGGCCAGGCCGGCCGGGTCGGAGGCCGCGTCCGGCAGCACCGTGCCCAGGGCATGGCCCACCACCCGCACCCGCGGCGCCAGGAGCCGGGCCAGCCCCGGCACCAGCGCGGCCAGCCCGGACTTGGCCACCGAATAGGGCAGCCGCTTCAGGAACGGCCGCTCGATGGCGATGTCCAGCAGGAACTGCAGGCTGCCGCCGTCGGCCAGGCCAGGGGCCACGGCCTGGGCCACCAGCAGCGGAAAGCTGAGGTTGGTGCGCCAGGTGGCCTCCAGGTTGGCCGGCGTCCACTGGCCCATGGGGCTTTCCGGGAACGTGCCGCTCACCAGCACGGCACAGGCCGGCCTGATCCCGTCCGCCCCCAGTGCCGCCATATCTGCCATCATCGAATGATCCACGTCCGGGTCATCTGCGCTCCAATGCAGGCACCGCACTTGTGTTTGTTTGGCAAGCTCCCCGATCCAACCGGCTTCCTGGTCCCAGGCCGCCGAACTCGTGAGCACCAGGTTGCAGTCCTGGGCCAGGACCTCCGCCAGCGCCCGTCCCAGGCGCCGTCGGCCGCCCACCAGGATCCACCACGGCCTGCCGTCGTTTTCCCCCACCGTTTCCATGTCCTAAGGTTACCTTGTCTCCCACCCTCCGAGCCATCCGTTGGCGCCTGATCCTGACCAGTGTCATCGCCCTGGTCCTGGCGCTGGGGACGTTCTACCTGAACCAGTGGGCCTACGCGTCCTCGGACGACCAGTGCACCTGGAAGGTCCGGGATGGCCACGTGCTGATCCAGGAACTGCTGCCCAACGGCGCCGCCGAAGAGGCCGGGCTGCTGGAGGGGGACGAACTGATCCTGATCCATGGCCGCCAGGTGCACGGCCAGGAACTGGACCAGGCCCAGCGCTTCATCAACGACCAGCCTGAGGGGCGGATCCTGGTCTACACGGTCAAGCGGGAAGGCCGGGTCCTGCGGCTGCCGGTGAAGCTGGTGAAACCCTTCAACTTCACCTCCATCATCGTGCTGCTGACCGGACTGGTGGCCTGGGCCACGGGGCTGCTGGTGGTGATCTCCTCCCCGGGCCGCAAAAGCGCCCGGCATTTCTACTACATGGGCGTGGTGTCCCTGCTGCTGAGCCTGTGCTTCCCCCTGGGCGTGAACGCGCTGCCGCCGCCCCTGCTGATCCCGGTCCTGGCTTTCGGCGGGCTGGGGATGGGGCTGGCCCCGGCCCTCTGGCTGCATTTCTTCCTGCGCTTCCCGCACCCGTTTCCGCTGCGCACCCACCGCCGGTTCCTGGCGGCCCTGTACGGATGCTCCCTGGCGGGGGCCTTCCTGATCATGGGCGAGCTGCTGGTCCGGACCCTTGGCCTGGCCGAGCGCTGCCGCGGCCTTCTGCGGGTGCTGGACTCGGCGCCGGCCGGCGCGGTGAGCGCCGCCTTCGCGCCCCTGGCCGCCCTGGCCGGACTGGGCCTGTTCTGGGCCGGCACCCTCCGGCAGCGCTCCCGCAAGCGCCAGGCCCTGTTCCCGGCGCTGCTGCTGTCCACCCTGGTCATGGCCGACCTGCTGTTCTACCGGTTCTTCCTGCTGCGCAGCAGCGGCCAGAGCCTGCTGTTCGCCCGGGGCAGCTGGGTGTACTTCCTGCCGCTGCCCCTGCTGCCGCTCTCCTTCGCCTTCGCCATCTTCCGCCACGGCTTCTTCGACGTGCGCCGGGCCATGCTGCGCTGGGCCTCGTACTTCGTGGTGCTGGGCCTGATCCTGGCGCTCTACCTGGGCGGCCTGGCCTTCCTGTTCGGGGAGGGGTTCCAGGTGATCCCGGCCGGCTGGGCGGGCATCCTGGCCGGTGTTGCCGCCCTGCCCATCGGCTGGCTGCTGCAAAGGCTGCTGCAGGCGCTCCGGCGCATCTTCCGCCGGGACCTGAACACGGCCCGGGAAGTGCTGCTGGGCAGCCTGCGGGATACCCCGAACCGCTTCTCGGTGGATTCCATCCTGCAGGGCCTGGCCCAGGCCCTGCGCCGGGCGTTCCGCCCCCATCTGCTGCTGGTGCTCCGGGTGGAGCCCGGGGGCGGCTTCCGGCTGCCCCCGCCCTCCGGCGAGCCCCGCGGCGGCGGTCCCGGCGCCGGCGAGCTGGGCCGGGTGCTGAAGCTGCCGCCCGGCCTGCTCCGTCAGGCCCAGGACAATCACGAACTGGTGCTGGGCCTGCAGAGCGACGAAGCCGACTGGATCCGCGAGCAGGGGCCGGGGCTGCGGGTCCGGGTGGACGCGCTGGAGGCCCAGGTGCTGGCCCTGATCCTGGTCAACGACGCCCCCTTCGCGGCCCTGGTGCTGGGCGGCAAGTACGCCGAACTCAACTACGGTCACGAAGACCGGGAACTGCTTCGGGAAGTGGCCATCGCCACCGGCCTGCTGCTGGAAACGGCATTGTTGCACGGCAGGCTGCTCGACCAGGGCCGGATCGAGCAGGAGCTGCACACTGCCCGGCTGATCCAGCAGAACCTCATCACCTCGCTGCCGCCCCAGCTGCACGGTTTCCAGGTGGCGCTGCGGCTGGACCCGGCCCTGGAGACCGGCGGCGATCTGCTCTGGGTGGGCCGCCGGCCTTCGGGCCGCTACCTGGCCGCCGTGGGCGACGTGAGCGGCAAGGGCCTGCCCGCGGCCCTCTACATGAGCCAGGCCACGGCCCTGCTGAGCTTCGCCGCCCAGCAGGAGGACCTGGCCTTCGACCAGATCCTGCCGTCGCTGGACAAGGCCTTTGCCAAATTGTTGGGCCCCAAGGATTTCTTGACGCTGTCCCTGCTCGAGTGGGACGAGTCCGGGCACTACCGGGCGGCCCGGGCCGGGCATCCGCCCCTGCTCCTGGTGGCGGGGGTGGCGCCGGTGGAGGCCCGGGAGATCCCTTCCCGGGGCCGGGGCCTGGGGCTGCGCCCGGTGTCCGCCGGGAACTGGCAGGTGGTGGAAGGGCAATTGCTCCCGCGCCAGTGGCTGGTGATGTACAGTGACGGTCTGACCGAGGCCATGAACAAGGAGGGTGAACTCTATGGACTGGCCCGCTTCATCCGGCAGTTGCAGGCGCTATGGCCCACCGGATCGGTGCAGTCGGCCTGCGAGGCGGTGTTCCGCGATGTGGCCGCCTACGAAGCCCAGAACCGGGATGACCGGACCCTGTTCATCCTTTCCCGAGACCGCCCATGAGTCCTTCCGTGCCTGACCCCGTTCCTGGCCGCTCTGGCCCCTCCGGCCCCTCGCCATGGCTGGGGCGCAGCATCGTGATCCTGCTGGTCCTCCAGCTCGGGCTGCTGTGGACCCATGGCAGCATGCTCCAGCGTCAGCACGATGATCTCCAGGCCCTGCGGGAGGACGTGCAGGACCTGGCCGACAGCCTGGACCAGGACCAGGATCAGCAGGACTGGGACACCACCGGCGCCGCCCGGCCGGCCCGGACCCGCCCCAGGCCAGGGGCGCACCGTTCGTTTGGCAGGTTGGTGCGGGCGCGGCAGCAGGTTCCCGCCGCCGATCCCGATTCCGGGGACCGGGCCCAGACCCAGGAGCTGGACGCCGCCCGCCGATCCGCCCAGGACGCGGTGGTCCAGGCCCGGGACACCCAGCAGAAACTGTCCATCCCCGAAGCCGTCCGCAGGGCGGAAGCCCGCTCGGCCCTGAACGCCGCCGGGGGGGCAGGCCGGTGGTTGTGGGCCCTGGTCGTGGCGCTGCTGGCGCTGGCCGGGTTCCGGGCCGTCCTGCGCCGGCGAGGCTGAAATGTCCCTGCACGATTACCTCCGTTCAGACCCCCAGTGCGATCGGCTGCTGGAAGGGGCGGTGCTGGCCGTGGGGCCCATGCTGGAGGATCCGGATCCGGGGCCGACCCTGGACCTGGTCGAGGGGTGGGTGCACGAGCTGGCCGGGCGCATGCCGCTGCCCTGGAACTTCCACGGCGCCATCGATGTGCTCAACGACTACCTGTTCCAGGAGCTGGGCCTGCGGGGGGACCATGAAACCTACGACGACCCGGCCAACGCCGTGCTGCCGCAGGTCATCGCCCGCCGGCGCGGCATGCCCATCACCCTGTCCATCCTGTGGATGGAAGTCGCCCGCCGGCTGGGCTTCCAGGCCGTGGGGGTGGCCCTGCCCGGGCACTTCATCACCGGGCTGCGCACCGATCTGGGCATCCTGCACTTCGATCCCTTCAACGGCGGCCGGGCCCTGGGCGAGGAGGGCGCGGCCCGGCTGGTGGAACGGGCCACCGGCGGGCGGGCCACCTTCGACCCCGCCATGCTGCTGCCGGTCTCGCACCGGGCCATCCTCACCCGGCTGGTGCGCAATCTGCACGTGCGCTTCCTCCGCTCCCAGGCCTGGTCCGAGGCCCTGTGGACCTCCACCCATCTGGTGCTGCTCTCCCCGGGGGAGAGCCTGCCGTTCCGGGACCGGGCCCTGGTGCACTTCCGGCGCGGGGAGCTGGGCGAAGGGATGCTGGACCTGCGGGAGGCGGTCCGCCTGGGCCAGGAACTGGATCCGGAACTGCAGCAATGGATGGATAAGCTTCAACGCAACTGACACGAAGGGGGAGCTGCCGGCTCGCTGCGCTTGCGATGTTCCCCCTTCGACCCCCACGGGGTGGCCCGGGCAGAGCCCGGGCACCCCGTCTGACACGGAGGAAACCGGGGCATGGACATCGCGCGCTTTCTGGAGCTGGCCCGTTCGCATGGCTGGCAGGGCCTATCGCTATGGGGGGTGCTGGTCTACCAGGCCCTGCTGTGGGTGGGGCTGGTGCGCCTGCACCTGGCCCTGCAGCGGGAGGAGGCCCCCTGGGAGGAGTGCGTGGGCAAGATCCGTTCGGCCTTCCTGCGCCAGCTGAACGGCGAAGAGGAACTGGGCGAACTGAAGGTCCACCACTACGCCCCGCTGGTGGACCAGCTGGTGGCCCTGAATTTCGCCGAAGGCAAAAGCACCCTCATGGAGCGCTGGCTGCTGCTGCGCTGGAAGACCAAGGAGGGCCTGCGTCCCTACTGGATCCGCTGGGGCCACCTGCTGATCGCCTTCGGGGTGGTGGTGTGGTTCGTGAACGGCCTGCGGGTGGACATCGGTCTGGAGCCGCTCAAGCGGACGCCCTGCGACCCCCGGCTGCTTTGGGTCTGGCTGGGCTACGCCATGATCCTGGCCTGGAAGCAGGTGCGCCTGCAGGGCAGCCTGGAACGGGTGCAGCGCAGCCTGCTGTTGCCTCGGAGAGACGAATAAGATGTGGGGGGACCGCCCGCTCGCTACGCTCGCTCTGCGTCCCCCCACACCCCCACGCCATGGCCGGGCAGAGCCCGGACATGGCGTCTGGCCGCTACATGGCGTCTGCCTGCTACTGCCCGCGCGCCTGGGCGCGCTACAGCGCCTGGTCCTCGGTGAAGTCCAGCAGGTGGCCGGACTTGTCGGCCTTGGTCTTCAGGTAGCGGAGGTTGTAGGGGTTGGACGCCAGCTGGTGGGCCTCGCGCTGCACGTGGATGCCCGAGGCCTCCAGGGCCTCGATCTTCTTGGGATTGTTGGTGAGCAGGCGGACCTTGTGGATGCCGAAGAAGCGCAGCATCTCCACCGCGGACTCGTAGGTGCGCAGGTCGTCGGCGAAGCCCAGCTCGTGGTTGGCCTCCACCGTGTCGAAGCCGCGCTCCTGCAGGGCGTAAGCCTTGAGCTTGTTCAGCAGGCCGATGCCGCGACCCTCCTGGCGCAGGTACAGCACCAATCCGCCCTTCTCGCCGATGTAGCGCAGGGCCGCCTCCAGCTGGGCCCGGCAGTCGCACTTCAGGCTGCCCAGCACGTCCCCGGTCCAGCATTCGCTGTGGATGCGCACGTTGATCCGCTTGCGGGCGTCGATCTCGCCGGCCACGATGGCCAGGTGCTCCTTGCCGGTGAGCTTTTCCAGGAAACCGTAGACCACGAACTTGCCGAAGATGGACGGCACGTTGGCCTTGGCCACGAAAGGCACCGACTCGGTCTCCAGCCGGGCGATCACTTCCAGGGGCGAAGCCGGTCCGAGCTGGAATTGGGGGGCACTGCTACTGTCTTTAGGGCACATGGGTAATCCGGTCGAAGGAGTCGAAGGATTTGGGGGAGGTCGCGGGAAGCCGCGGAAAGCCGAGGTGGGGGACAGGTTCAGGCGGGCGGGAAATCCAGCTCCAGCTGGGCCAGCACGGCGGCGTCCAGCTCCGCCTGGGCCCTGGCCATGGGGCCGTCCAGCTTGGCGCCCGAGGCCAGCCGGTGGCCGCCGCCGCCGAACCGCCGGCATATGGCATTCACGTCGGCCCGCTCCCGGGACCGGAGGCTGGCCTTGATGCGCCCGTCCTCCAGCTGGTACAGCAGGCAGGCGACTTCCACCCCGGCCAGTTCCAGGGGCCGGTTCACCAGCCCGTCCATATCGTCATGATCGGCGCCGCAGGCGGCCAGATCGGCGTGGGTGAGGCTGAGCCGGGCATAGCGGCCGCCGCCCTGCAGGGCCATGCCCTGGAAGGCCAGGCCGGACAGCCGCAGCCGGGACGGCCGGCCCTGGTGGTAGAGGTTCTGGTAGACCCGGGCCGGGGCCACGCCCTGGTCGATGAGGTCCGCGGCCAGCCGGTGCACCTTGGCGGTGGCGTTGGAGTAGCGGAAGTTGCCGGTGTCGTCCACCACCCCCGCATACAGCGCCGCGGCCATGGCCGGAGGCAGCGGGCGGGGCAGGCGCGGGGCAGCCAGATCGTAGACCAGTTCCGCGCTGGCGCTGGCGGTGGGATCGCTGAAGTCGCTGAGGTCGCTGGGCGCCTGGTGGCCAGGGGCCTTCAGGTGATGGTCCAGGCAGGCCTTGCGGGCCCTGGAGGCTTCGAAGCTGGGCAGCAGGGGGCCCATGCGGGTGGGTTCGGAGGCGTCCACCAGGACCCAGGTGTCCGGCCAGGCGGCGAGGTCCCGGTGCACCCCCTGGGGGTCGAAGGGCTCGATCCAGCCGTCCGGATCCAGGAACCCGAGGTTGGCGGGCAGGCGCGGAGCCACCACGATCCGCACCTCCCGGCCCTGGGCCCGCAGGTAGTGGGCCAGGCCAAGCATGGCCCCGGTGCCGTCCCCGTCGGGATTCTCGTGGGTGGTGAGCAGGAACCGGCCCTGGTGGTCTAGGAACTCGGCGAAGCGCTGGAGCATGGACACTATTCCGACCTCTGAGATCAAGATTACCGCTGACGTTCCCAAATTCATATCCCTAACTGGGGGACGTACCGGCGCGCTAGAGGTGTTCCTTCTTGCTATCCAGGCTGCCCGGGGTGAACGACTTGAGCTCGTTCACCACCTCGGCGAGCATGGCCCGCTTGATGCTATAAGGCAGGAAGGCGCTCTTGAAGCCCATGATGATGAGCTCCTTGATCTCGTCCAGGGTGAAGCCCAGTTCCCGGTGCAGCACGAGGTACTCCTCGCTGACCGTGGTGCGGGTCACCATCCGGTTGTCGGTGTTCACCGTCACCCGCAGCCCCAGATCGTAGAACAGGCGGATGGGGTGGTCCTGCATCCGGCGCACGGCCTTGGTCTGGACGTTGGAGGACGGGCAGCATTCCAGGGGGATCCGGTGGTCGTTCACGTAGTTGAGCAGATCGCCGTCCTCGATCAGGCGCACCCCGTGGCCGATGCGGTGCGCCCCGCACAGGTGGATGGCCTGGTGGATGCTCTGGGGGCCATAGGCCTCGCCCGCGTGCAGGGTGCAGTTGATGTTGTTGTCCAGCACCCGCACGAAGGCCTCCCGGTGCTTCTTGGCCGGGAAGTCCTCCTCGGCGCCGGCCAGGTCGAAGCCCACCACGCCCTTGTTCTTGAAGGCCACGGTCAGGTCGGCCAGGCGGTTGGAGACGTCCGGGGCGATGTGGCGGATGCCGCACAGGATGACCCCGGTCTTGATGGGATACAGCTTTTCCGCGGCGTTCAGGCCCTCGAGCACCGCCTGGACGATGCTGTACAGGGTCATCCCCTTCTGCTGGTGCAGGATCGGGCTGTAGCGTACCTCCATGTAGCGCACGTTCTCCCGGGCCGCGTCCTCGGCCAGTTCGAAGGCCGTACGCACCAGCGCCTCGTAGGTCTGCATGACCGACAGGGTGATGTCGAACGCCTTCAGATACTCCACCAGGGATTCGCATTCTTCGCCCATCTCCACGAAGCCGCGCAGCGACTCCACCGTGTCCCCGGGCAGCTCCACCCCCTGTTCCCGGGCCAGGTCGAGGATGGTCTGGATCCGCAGGCTGCCGTCCAGGTGGACGTGCAGATCGGTCTTGGGCAGGCGTTGGAGATCTTCGAGGGTGAGGTTTTGCATGCCCGATTCTAGGAGCCTGGGCGGGCAATAGCTAGGGGCGTCCGTCTCCCCTAGGTATGGATCTGGGCGACCCGGTGCTGGATGGTCGAGGCGTCTGCCAGGCCCACGCAGCTGCTGCAGAGGCCGAAGATCTGCAGGCTGTGGTGGATCGGCTGGAAGTCCCGTTCCAGACAGATGGCTTCCTGCAGCTGTTCCAGGTCCGGCCGGTAGAATTCGATCACTTTGTTGCAGTTGAGGCAGATCAGGTGGTCGTGGTGCTCGTCCTCGTGGGCCGCTTCGTAGTTGGCGTGGCTGGAGCCCAGGCTGCTCTTGCGCACCAGGCCGCACTGCACCAGCAGGTCGAGGGTCCGGTATACGGTTGCCCGGCTGATGTCCTGCCCTTGTGCCTTCAGCTCCGCATGCAATTCTTCCGCATCGAAATGGCTAGCCTGGCGGAAAATGGTGCCCAGGATCTCCATCCGCTCGCCAGTCAGCTTCAATTTCTTGCCGCGCAGATAGGTCTCGAAGCGATGACTTTCCGCACTATGCCCTCTGGGCAGGGGCGAAGGGGTGGGACTCATGACAACTCCCTGGGGTTATGGTAATTGAGGGTTCCAAAAAGGGTTTCCCTCGCTCATAAGACAGATTAGATTGAATTACCCTCTTGATAAAGGAGTGTCTATGCCGTCCGTTCACATTAAGTCGCCCCGGTTGTCCACGGATCAGAAAAAGCGGATCGGCGACCGCGTGATCTCGGCATTTCACGGGGAAGGCTTTTCGCCAAGCTCCATCGTGGTGTTTTTCGAGCGGGAAGAGGCGGATCTGTTCCTGGAGGGTGGGCTGCTGTTCGAGGTAGAAGCGCAGCGGGCCACCCCGGAACGGGCCGTCGCGCTGCCGCCCCCCCCCGTGGCCGCGCCGCCGGTCCCCGAGGCCGCCGAGCCCGCTCCCGATGCGCCGGAGCCCGATCCGGCCCCGGACTTCAAGAGCAAGCTGCGGCGCTCCAAGGGCGAGCTGTCCGATCTGAAGGCCAGGCTGGTGAAGACCCTGCAGCTCCAGGGCGCCCTTTCCAGCTTCCAGGCCCAGGAGGAGCTGGGGCTCAAGGCCTGCGACTGGGCGCCGGCCACCCTGCGCCGGTTCTTTTCGGAGCTGGAGGACGAAGGGGTGATCTCCAAGCAGGGCCAGAAGCGCGGCACCCGCTACGTCTGGAAGGGCACCAGCCACCAGCCCCGCGCCGGCGCCCCCCAGGCCCGGCTGGTGAAGCGCAGCGAGGACGAATAGGGGTTCCCGGGCCCGCTTCAGGCCGATCCGGTCACGCTCAACCATTCCGGCATTGGCATGTCCAAGCTTCCGGAGGTGCTGCCATGCAAGTCCGTCAAGCAGCTCTGGTCTTCCTCGCGATCTCAGCAACCCTTTCGCTCGCCGCCCAGGCCGGCGAGGCCAATGTCACGGTCCAGACCGGGGACGATCCCGTCCAGCCATCCACGCCGGCGCCCACCCAGGCGCCGCCTCCTCCGCCCGGGCCGATCCAGGCGCCGCCTGCCCGCTCGGAGGCTCCTGCCCAGCCGCCGGTTCCCGGCCAGTGGGTATATACCGACCAGTACGGCTGGCTCTGGATGCCCTACGGGGACAAATACACCCACGTGGTGCCGGGCAATGAGCCCCCCGACATGTATGTCTACGAACCCTCCTACGGCTGGTGCTGGGTTGCCGCGCCCTGGATCTGGGGCTGGGGCCCGCTGCCCTTCTTCGGCGTGATCGGCCCGGTCCACTTCGGTTGGTGGGGCAATGGCTATGGACACTGGTACGGCTTTTCCGGCCGCTACCGCACCTGGGGCCGGGGCGGCTGGGGCGGGCGTCCCGGTTGGGGCGGGCGTCCCGGTTGGGGCATGCGTCCCGGTTGGGGCGGTCACCCCGGAGTCTGGAGAGGCCGCTCGGCAGGTAGGTTCAGGCCTTAACACCCATTACATCTTTAATCATTCACATGCGGGGGTGGACGCCCGGGATCGGCTGCTTATATTTTGCTGCAGTCATCAACATGACCGGGATGCGTAGACTGGATGGGAGCCAAAGGAGATGATGACGGGCCCGGCAGTGCCGTTGGGATTCGCCGCTTCCGGCGGATCCGCGCCCGCTCCACGGATCGGGAAGGGGACCCTGGTCTCGCTATACCCGAAGGAAGGAACCGATTTCCCTGGGCTGCGGAAGATCTGCCGGAGCCTGATCGGAGGTTCGGGAGATGCGGTCGGGGCGTTGGACGCGCAAGGCCCGTCCACCCGTTGGGCCGTCTCCCAGGGGATCCAGTACGCCTCCACCGACGAGCGGGGGGAAGCCCGGCTCTATTCGGGACGGGTGTTCCTGCCGACCTTCTGGCGCAAAGGCCCGGTGCCCGTCCCGATGGTGGTCTTCGTCCACGGGGCTGAACTGCAGCGTCGGGAAGTGCCGTTCTTCAACCGCGGCTCCGAGACCATGATCGGGGCGATGGCCGCCAACGCCTGCGGCTTCGTGGTGGCGATGCCCGACCTGCCCGGGCTGGGCCTGGACCCGTCGCCCCGCCCGCACCCGTTCTGCCACGCCAAGGCCCTGGCCCCCAGCGTGCTGGATATGATTCCCGCCGCCCTCGCGTCCCTTGACCCCGCCCAACTGAAATGGAACGGCAAACTCTTCATCATGGGATACTCGGCCGGGGGGTTCGCGGCCATGGCCGCGGTGCGCGAGGCCCAGGGCAACCCTTTGTACCGCGGCATCCACCTCACCGCGTCCGCCTGCATGGGCGGGCCCTTCCATTTCTCCGAAGCCATCCGCCGCATCCTCACCGACCCGGTCACGCCCTTTTCCCGGCCCTACCTCCAGACCCAGTTGATCCACGCCTTCCACGACCTCTATCCGGAGCAGGGCCTGTTCAGCCCCGAGCGTGCCTTCAACGCGTCCCTGCTCCAGCCGCGGCAGTCCGGGGCCCTGGATGACGGGCACCTGCTCCAGTGGCTGGACGGGTCCTTGAATGGGGATGCGGTCAACGCCAGAATCAGGCTCCGCCTCAGGGGCGATCCCGAAGCGGCCCTCTGCGGGCCGGAGGTGCTGGATCCGGAATGGGTGGCCACCAACCTGGGCGCCGAGGCGTGGCCGGACACGCCCGTGGGCCGGATTCTCCGGCAGAACGACCTGGTGGGCGGCTGGGTTCCGCGCTCCCCCATGCTCCTGGCCGCCTCGCCCACGGACGAGTGCGTGGCCGGGGTGAACACCGCCACGGTCCTGATGGAATGGGCCAGGGAAGGCTGCCGGACCGAGCTGGAACTGATTCCGCTCACCTGGCGCGGCGCCGGCCTGGACCACCTGAGGGGCGGAATCCTGGCCCTGGCGAAGGCGTTCTGGTGGATCCGGAGGGGGACCTGGCCGGCCTTCGGCGTGGCCGAGGGCGGCCCGGACGAGGCGAAAGACCGGGCGAGCTGACTCAGTCCGCCCGGTTGGGGGTCTGAAATTCAGAAAAAAAAATGAATATTGTTTTTAATAACTTAAATTTACCATACACTCATGGCGTCTTCATGACTCCATGGGAGGAAGCATGTCCATGCCCAAGCGGCTGTCTGCCGAATTTCTCGGAACCCTGTGGCTGGTGCTGGGGGGATGCGGCAGCGCCGTCCTGGCCGCGGCCTTTCCCGGCGTCGGCATTGGCCTTCATGGCGTCGCCGTCGCCTTCGGCCTGACGGTGCTCACGATGGCCTTCGCCATCGGCCCCATTTCCGGCTGCCACCTGAATCCGGCGGTGAGCTTCGGCTTGGCGATCGCCGGGCGCTTCCCGTGGCAGGACCTGATCCCCTACTGGATCTCCCAGGTGCTGGGCGCCTGCGCTGCCGGGGCCATCCTCTACACCATCGCTTCGGGCAAGCCCACCTTCAGCGCCGGAGGCTTCGCCAGCAACGGCTACGGCGCCCACAGCCCAGGCGGCTACGGCCTGGGAGCGGCCTTCCTCACCGAGGTGGTGATGACCGCCTTCTTCCTCTTCGTCATCCTGGGAGCCACCGCGAAGAAGGCCGCGGCGGGCTTCGCGCCCATCGCCATCGGCCTCTGCCTGACCCTCATCCACCTGGTGAGCATCCCGGTGACCAACACCAGCGTGAACCCCGCCCGCAGCACCGGCGTCGCCTTCTACGCGGAGGGTGGATGGGCCCTTGGGCAGCTTTGGCTGTTCTGGCTGGCGCCGCTCATCGGAGCCGGCATCGCGGGGCTGATCTTCCCGAAACTGGAGGATTGAGCTTGGCCGGGTCGCCGAAGAATCGATGCGGGGGTCAGTGGCTGGTTACTTTGGCCGTGGCCGCCGAGCGGAAGGCCGCCTTGTTCTCCTGGATGTAGGCCTCCAGGGTGCGCGGCGCATGTCCTGTGATGCGCTCGACCGTGTCCAGCGGCACGGCGGTCGTCCCGTTGGCCCTGCACAGGTGATAGAGCGTGATCATCCCTTCGGTGAGCCAGGGCGTCATCCCCATGTCGGTCATCGCCTGGTAGGCCACGCCGTCGGGCACGTTGACGTAGGCGATCCGCCGGCCCATGGCGGCGCTGAGCCGGTCAGCCACATCCGCGTAGGAGAGCGCCTCCGGGCCGGTGATTTCGTAGATCCGCTCTTCATGGCCTTTGGTCGTCAGTACCGTCCCGGCGACCGCAGCGATGTCCCGGGTGTCCACCCAGGGCACCATGGCCCCGCCGGCGCAGGAATACAGCGTGCTCTCCTTGGCGATGGAAGGCCCCATGAAGTTGCCCAGGTTCTGCATGAAGAAGGACGGCCGCAGGAGGGTCCAGGCGAGACCCGAATCTTCCAGCTGGGCTTCGCACCGGCCATGGCCGCGCACCAGCCCGGAAGCTGCGTACGGGTTGGCGCCCAGGGCCGACAGCCTGACGATGTGTTTCACTCCTTTGGCCTTGCAGGTCTTCAGGAACTCGCCTTCGAGCCGGGTGAGGTCGGGCCGCGGCACCGTGAGCAGGAACACCTGGTCGACCCCGGCCAGGGCGTCGGCGTAGCTCCCGGAATGCTCGTAATCCCCCATGGCCACCTGGATGCCCTTGGCTTCGAACGCCTTGGCCGCCTCCTTGGAGCGTACCATGACCTTGAAATCGGCCTTCCGGGCCGTGAGGTCATGCACCAGTTCCTTGCCGATATTCCCTGTCGCGCCAGTCAGTAGGATCATTACTTCTCCTTTTTCGAGTTGGTTATCCCCCCCTCCGGAACCGGAGCGGGAAGGTGCGCAAGCGTGGAGGTCATGCCTCCGGACGGTTGCTGCACATTCATCAAATCGAAAGCAGGATAGGTTCTTGATTGAGCTTGTCAAGATTGGACGTCAGAACTCCCAGCCCTTGGCGCTCGGTTCCCGACACCCCGGCCATTCCACCTTCCCGCGAAGGTGGAACCCGTTCCCCGCATGGGGCCGCACGCCAAAGCTCCCGGCAGTCGCGAAAGCGACTGACCGGGAGCGAACAGGGCGCCGGGGCGGGATGGCTGCCCCTAGTGCGAGTGGGCGTGCTGCTTGATCTTTTCGGCGCCGCCGAACCAGTGGTCCCAGTAGACCACCACCGGCGAGGCGATGAAGATCGAGCTGTAGGTGCCGGTGATGACCCCCACGAAGATGGGGAAGCTCAGATCGCGCAGGGCGTGGCCGCCCCAGGCGAACAGGCAGAAGGCCACGAACAGCACGGACAGGCTGGTGAGGATGGTCCGGCTCAGGGTCTGGTTGATGGAATCGTTCACCAGCTTGGTGATGTCCACCCGCCGGTACTCGGGCTTGTGGCTGTTCTCGCGGATCCGGTCGAACACCACGATGGTGTCGGCCATGGAGTAGCCCATGAGGATCAGGAAGCTGGCCACCACCGGCACCGAGAACTCGAAGCCGAAGAAGCAGAACAGGCCCAGGGCCATGAGGATGTCGTGGATGAGCGCAACGATGCCGCCCACCGAGAAGCTCAGGGTGAAGCGGAACAGCACGTAGACCAGGATGGCGCCCATGGCCCAGAACACCGCCTGGAGGGTCTTCCAGGTCCACTCCCCGGAAATGGACGGGGAGAAGCTTTCGTTCTTGAGGATGGACAGGGTGCCCAGCCGGTAGTCCTTGACCAGGCTGGCCCGCAATTGGGGCGGCAGATCCTGGGGCAGCTGGCTGTAGTCGGTCATGGGGCTGAACTGCTCGCGGGCCTTGGTGACCTTGGTGACCCAGGGCTCGTAGCCCATGCGCAGGGCAGTCTCGTCGCCGGGCAGGCCCATGGGGTTGGCCTTGATCCAGCTGTCCAGGATCACGCCCGCGCTTTCGGTGTTCAGGTCCAGCCGGTGGTCGCTGGCGGCCGCGGCGTCCATGTGCTTGAGGGCGTCGGTGATCTGCTTGATCTGGGCGCTGGAGTCCTTTTCGTCCTGGCCCTTGCGGGCCTTCACCTTGATGGAGAACATGCTGGTGCCGGGCTTGTCGGTGTAGGCCACCACGCCGGCGTCGCGGACGCCGCCGTTGTAGAGGGCCGTGCGCAGATCGTCCTGGTGCACGTCGCCCTTGAACGCCACCATCATGTCGATGCCGCCGGTGAACTGCATGCCCAGCTTCACGTGGCTGTTGGCCCCCTTCCAGGGGTGGATCCACAGGAAGCAGAGGATGATGAGGCCCCAGGACACGGCCAGGGCGACGCCCTTGTACTTCATGAAATCGATGTGCGGCAGGTGCTCGAATACTTTCATCGGATCATCCCTTTTAGATGGAGAGGGTCTTGATGCCGGGATGGCGTTCCAGGATCCAGTCGTAGATGAACCGGCTGATGTAGATGCTGGTGAACAGGGAGGCGCAGACGCCCACCGTGAGGGTCACGGCGAAGCCCTTCACCGGCCCGGTGCCGAAGATGAACAGCAGCATGGCGGCGAACAGCTGGGTGACGTGGCTGTCGACGATGGTCCAGAACACCTTGTCGAAGCCCAGCTGGATGGCCCCGGCGACCGACTTGCCGTTGCCTAGCTCCTCTCGTATGCGCTCGAATATGAGGATGTTGGCATCCACTGCCATGCCGATGGTCAAGGCGAAGCCGGCGATGCCGGGCAGGGTGATGACCGCGTGGAAGGAGCCCATGAGGCCCAGCATGACGATCATGTTCACCGTCAGGGCGACGATCGCGTTGACTCCGGAGAGCTTGTAGTAGAAGACCATGAACACGATGATGGTGATGAAGCCGATGAGCGCGGCCCGCACCCCGGAATGGATGGAGTCGGCCCCGAGGCTCGGGCCCATGGCCCGCTCCTCCAGGAACTTCATGCTGGCCCGCATGGCGCCGCTCTTGAGCTTCAGGGCGAAGTCCTCGGTGTCGGCCTTGGTGAAGTGGCCGGTGATGCGCACCGAGCCGCCCAGGATCTTCTCCCGGCAGGACAGGGTGCTGACGATCTTGCGGTCCAGGACGATGGCGATCAGCCGCTGCTCGTCCGCCGCGATCCCCGACAGGGTGGCGAAGTCGTCGGCGCCCTTCTTGTTCAGGGTGTAGTTGATCTGCGGCTGGTCGGTCTGGGAGTCCACGGAGGGGTCGGCGCGGGTGATGTCGGCGCCGTCCACGTAGACCTTTTCCTCCACCAGCACCCAGCCCTTGATCTTCTCCGGCTGGCCCTGCACCTGGGGCAGCACTTCGCCGTTGGCGCCCCGCTCGGTCAGCGGGTCAGGCAGCAGTTCGGTACCGTTGGGCAGCTGGCCCTTGAAGAATTCCAGGGCCTTTTCCCGGGTGGGGAAGCCCCGGCCCTGGGTGGGATCCTGCTTGGCGACCATCCGCTGTTCCAGCCGGCCCGGGGTGGTCAGCAGGCCCTTGATGCGTTCGCGCTCGGTGTCGCCCACGCCGGGCAGTTCCACCACGATGCGGTTGCCTTCGGCGCCGGTGGCGGTGATTTCCGGTTCGGCCACGCCGAACTGGTTGATGCGGTTCTCGATGATCTGCAGGGCCCGCTTGTTGGCGTCGTCCTTGAGCGACTTCTGGTAGGCCGCCTTCTGGGTCAGGACGAACCCGGTCGGGCTGAAGGTCGTGTCATAGCCGTAGAAGGTCTGCAGCAGCTTTTCCACGGTGGGGCGCTGGTCCTCGGGGATCCCCTCGGCCCGCAACTGGTTCTGGTCCACCTTCAGTACCGCGTCCGGGCAGCCCTTTTCCCGCAGCCGGTCCTGGAGCCGGTCACGGGTGTCCCGCAGATCCGCTTCGAGGGCCTCGTTGCCCTGGACTTCCAGCTCGAAATGGACTCCGCCCTGGAGATCCAGGCCCAGCCGAACCTTGGCGAACGGGATGAAGAAATAGGCGCACATTCCGCAGATCAGGAGGGTCACCGTGAGGCGCCAGAGGCTCCGCTTGGTCACAAAAAGACTCCTACGCAAGGAGAGCGGGGGAGCAAACCCCCGCCCTCGACATGAGAATTGAAAGCAAGATCAGTTCTGCTCGGGAGCGGGTTCGTTGGCCAGGGCCACCACCGCGTTGCGGCGCGCCTTGACCACGTTGCTCCCCAGTTTCAGGTAGATGTTCTTGTCCTCCACCCGGTCGATGCTGGCGTACAGACCGCCCTGCAGGAGCACCTCGTCGCCGGCCTTGAGCTTGCTGAGGCGTTCTTCCATCTGCTTGCGGGCCTTGCTCTGGGGACGGATGAGCAGGAAATAGAACAGGGCGGCCATGCCGCCGAACAAAAGCAGCGTCGGCACAGGGCTGTTCGGGCTGGCTTGCAGCAGTAGCGCAAAGTTCATTTAAGACTCCTCTTGGTTCCAATTTTCTCGCGTGCGGCGGTCGAAAGCCGGGAAATCCTGTTCCAGAATTGCCCGCCGCGCGGCACGGGTGAGCCCAACAGTGTAGCTCAGGTTGTGGATGCTGTTTAGTGTAGATGCCAACATCTCCCCGGTCCGGAACAGGTGGTGCAGGTAGGCCCGGGTGAAGGTCCGGCAGGTGTAGCAGCTGCAGTCCGGATCCAGGGGCGCGGAGGAGGTCCGGTGCCGGGCGTTCTTGATCTTCACCCGGCCCCGGGAGGTGAGCAGGGTGCCGTGCCGGGCCTCCCGGGTGGGCAGCACGCAGTCGAACAGGTCCACGCCCTGGGCGATGCCGAACAGCAGGTCCTCGGGGGTGCCGACGCCCATCAGGTAGCGGGGCCGGTCCGCCGGCAGCTCCCGGACGAACTCGGCCAGCAGGGCGTTCATCGCCTCCTTGGGCTCGCCGACGCTCAGGCCGCCCAGGGCGAAGCCCTGGAACGGCGTGCGCCGGTCGATCTCCAGGATCTCGTCCAGGTGCCGGCGCCGCAGATCCAGGTGGGCGCCGCCCTGGTTGATGGCGAACAGGCCCTGGTGCGGGTCCAGGGGGTAGGCGCGGCAGCGCTCCAGCCAGCGGGTGGTGCGGGCCAGGGACAGTTCCAGCTTGGCCCGGTCCAGCTGCCCGGGCGGGCACTCGTCCAGGGCCATGACGATGTCCGAGCCCAGATTGCGCTGGATCTCCATGCTCCGTTCCGGCGACAGGTGATGGGTGGAGCCGTCGATGTGGCTCTGGAAGGTCACCCCCTCCTCCTTGATCTTGCGCAGTCCGGCCAGGGAGAACACCTGGAACCCCCCGGAGTCGGTGAGGATGGGGCCGTGCCAGCCCATGAAGGCGTGCAGCCCGCCCAGTTCCCGGACCAGTTCGTCGCCCGGGCGCAGGCCCAGGTGGTAGGTGTTGCCCAGGATCACCTGGGGGCCGATCTCCTCCAGCTGCAGCGGGGTGATGCCCTTGACGGTGCCCTGGGTGCCCACCGGCATGAAGGCGGGGGTCTGCACCCGGCCATGCAGGGTCTCGAAATGGCCGGCCCGGGCCGGGCCGAAGGCACCGGCGGGGGTGTCGGGGTGGAGTGCGGAAAAGGGGGACGGCATGATCTGGGTTGGACTCCTGGCTGGGCGCTTGACGGACCTGGGGCGACTTGCCATCTTAAGGCACCGTGGCAAAATAGCCGGTCCATTCCCGAAGATTTTGCCTGGGAGGTCCATGCCCGCTGATCCCGAGCCCCATCCGTCGCCGTCGGCCCCCATCGGGTCCGCGGCTGCGGACCTGGAGGACCGGGTCTACCGCGCCGAGCTGGCCGAGGGCAGCCGCGGGCTGCGCGGCACCAGCCCCTGGATCGCCCTGCCGGTGACCCTGGTCCTGGCCGGCGGCGCCGCCGGGCTGGCGCTGCTGCTGGCCCGGGGCGCCGGCCCGGCGCCGGCGCCCCCGCCTTCGGTGGCGGTGGTGCTGCAGGAGGGGCCGGAGCCGGCCGCGCCCGGCCCTGCCCGGGCCACGGCCGGGTCCCGCGGCGCCGGGCCGGCTCCGGCCGCCCCGGTGCCGGTCGCGAAGCCGGCCGCTCCGGCGCCGGTCGCGAAACTGGCCACCCCGGCGCCCGTTCCGGTCCCGACCCGGACCGAGGCCCCCCCGCAGGCGGAGCCCGAACGGATGGCCGAAGCGATCCCCCGGGAGCCGGCGCGAAGCGAGCCTGCCCGGTCTCCAGGAGGGCCGGGCGGCGGTGCGGGCAACGGCGGCGGGGGCGGCGGCACGGGCGCCGGAACGGGCAGCGGCGCGGGCGGTGGTGCCGCGGCCGGCGGCGGGCATGGCGGCCCCATCGCGCTGGACTTTTCCCAGGTGAAGGTGGCCTACCGGCCTCCCGAGCCGCCCTATCCGCCCCTGGCGCGCATGGCCCGGATCCAGGGCACCGTGGTGGTGGAGCTCACCGTGGGACTGGATGGCGTGCCCCTGGGCGCCGTGGCGCTGGAGGGGCCGTTCCAGCTCCGGGCCGCCGCCCAGGCCTATGCCCTGGCCTGGCGCTTCGTGCCCACCCGCGAAGGCGGCCAGCCGGTGGTGAGCCGGTTCAAGCTATCCGTCACATATCGGCTAAACTAGCCCCATGGAACCGCGCACCCGTTTCGCCCAGGCCGGCCGATGAACCTGTCGACCCTGTTCCCCTGCCTGGCCCTCGCCGACGGGACCGATGCGTTCGGACCGGGGGCGATCTGGGCCGGCGCCTCCGGACCCAACCGGGGCATCATCAGCATCCTGCTGTTCCTGCTGGCGCTGCAGCTCTACATCGCGGTGGAGCGGAGCTTCGTCTACCTGCGGAGCAACGCCGCCACCCGGCCCTTCCTCAAGCAGTTCCTGGAGGCCCTGCGGCGCGGGGACTTCGAGGCGGCCCGGCGCGCCGCCGCCGAGCACGAGCGCAGCCACGTGGCCATGGTGCTCCGGCACGGGCTGGACATCTACCAGTACGAAAAGCAGCTGCAGGGGCTGCACGGCGACCACGACGTGATCCAGCCGGTGGAGCGGGCCATTGCCCGGGGCAGCGCCGAAGCGGCCGATCTGCTCAAGAAGGGCATGCTGTCCCTGGCCACCATCGGCGCCCTGGCCCCGTTTATCGGCCTGCTGGGCACGGTGATCGGCATCATCCGGGTGTTTTCCGATCTGAAGCAGCGCGGTGGCGGGGACATCAACCAGCTGGCCGGTTCCATCGGCGAAGCCCTGGCCACCACCGCCCTGGGCCTGCTGGTGGCCATCCCCGCCGTGTGGATCTACAACCTGTTCACCGCCAAGCAGGACCTCATGGCCACCCGCATCGGCAACGCCGCCTCGCAGATGGTGGACGAGTTCATCCGGCGGGAAAGCCGGCAGCCGAATAGCACCCCATGAAGGCCGAGATCAATGTCACCCCGCTGGTGGACATTGTCCTGGTCCTGCTGATCATCTTCATCGTGATCACCCCCGCCGTGCACCACGCCGTGCCGCTGCCGACCGCCCGGCACGGCGCCGCCCCGCGGCCGGAACCCGGGGTGCACTACCTGACCCTGGTACTGCCCGCGCGCCGGGATCCGGCCGGCGCGGTGGCCGGCCCCGGTCCGGTGCAGGTGGAGGGTGGTTCCGGGGCGGCCTTCGATCTGGCCGATCCGGCCGGCTGCCGGCAGCTGGTGGGCTTCGTGCGGGCTTCAGTGGCCCGCATGGGTGACCGCAGGGTCTTCATCCGGGCCGACCGGGCGCTGGCGTTCCGCCATGTGGACGCCCTGCTGCGGCTGTGCCGGGAGGGAGGCGCGGACGAGGCCTCGGTGGTGACCCGGGACGAGTCGGAAGGGCCGGCCGGCACTCCGGTCCGGACGCCGGGAACCGCCAAGGCGGGCGCCTGATGCTCGGTCCCGGCGGCAGGTCCAGGGCCAAATCCGAGATCAACGTCACGCCGCTGATCGACGTGGTGCTGGTGCTGCTCATCGTGTTCATCGTCCTGCTGCCGGGGCTGACCCGCTCCCTGCCGGTGATGCTGCCGCGGGTGGTGACGGCCCCTGTCCCGCCGCCCGCGGATCCCCGCAACCCGCCACTGGTGCTGGTGCTGGACGGGCAGGGCGGGCTGGCCCTGCAGGGCGGCCGGATCGAGCTGGAGCGCCTGGCCGGGGCGCTGGTCCCGGTGGTGTTGCGCCAGCCCGCCGGACTGCGCCGGGTGGTCCTGCGCATCGACGGCGGACTGCCCTGGCAGCGGGTGGTGACCGTGCTGGACCAGATCCGGGTGGCCTCGGAGGTGGTCCGCAAGCAAACAGCCGGACAGGCCGGGCCGGGCGGGGAGGACGGCGGGGATATCAAGGTGGCCATGCAGCTGGAGCCGGGGACCTAATCGATCCGGACCTTTCTCAGGAACGGGTCTGTGGGGGCGGGGCCCGTAGCTTCTAGTTGGGTTGGGATTATGAGGATGACCAAGATCACTCCTGAGCTCGCCTGGAACTGAAACGAAGGCGGAATTGGAATAATATTCAACCTTCGGATGGAAACGATTTATCATATATAGGATCTAAATATATGTTTTATATGTAATGATTCAAGTGTAATCATACTTATTAATAATGAAGCACATAATACTCGGATTTATTTGCGTTAATCAATCGATTCTGACCTTTCGCAGGAACTGATCTGGGGGTGAAGGTCCAGTCTCCTTTGCATAAAATTCAATCGAGAATGATCTTGTATTTTGTTCATGCTTTATTGTTTTGGCTATATTGATAATTTTTTGTTGCTCAACTCGATCAACGATTTCATATATCGTGACCACTGCGTGAATGCTTCCTGGTAGGCAATACAAGTTCTTACAGCCGGCATGTAGACTTGATTCTTTAAATATGTATTCTTTTTCCAGCTTTTCGCATAGCAGGATGCCTTCATCAGCATCGGACGTGTCTGGAAAACCGTTAAGTAACGGGAAACAATCAGAAGCAAACAGGACGCTCAACCGACTATTCGATTCATGCTTGACCGATTTATAAGCAACAACCATCAATGTTCCGATGAGGGTAACAGCCAAAATGGGGATCGACACCTTCGTTAATTTGTCCATGGATTTGCTCCTACGCCGCCCCATCCAGCCTTCAAACCAGCGCCAGCTAAAACTTGGTTCGCCCACCCAGTGCAATTATATGCATGATTCCAAAATCCGTTATTTAGCTCATAAAGCCCTGGGCTCCATTCCATTCCCTGTTCGACTCGGGACAGGGTAGCTGCATCGACGTAAAAGGTATAAGTTGCTGAGCCATTACGAGGATGACGCGAATCATTCCTAACCTCACCTGGAACTGTAACGAAGGCGGAGAAGAAACGATATTCCGCCTTCGGATAGAAACCCTTGGTCATGTTTGGGGTTTCGATAAAGGTGTGAGGGATAAGGCTTCCAGTGTAGTCCCACAGGTAGACCGGGTAGAGCTGGCTTCCCATATTTGTCTGTGGCGGGCCATGGCGAGGGTCGGTCGAACGGGGGCAATCGATTATTTCCTCATAATTTGGATCGGTATCGGGACCTCCCCCATCCGGGTCTTCGATGAATACGGCATGCGCATGGATGTCGTCCTCCCACTCCCAGTAGCCATACTTTCTGTGATGCCCCACCCATCCCCACGGCCTGTCTCGTCTTTTTTTCCTGCCCGGTTCCTTTGGGTCAAGACCTGATGGATCATGGAGAAAGGTGGGCCGGTTTTCGGCATAGCAATAGAGATTGCATTCCTTGGGCCCCCCGAGCGACTGTGCCGGGAGGGGGTCTGGCTGGCCGAACCTTCCATATAATGGGAGATAGACGCGCGACTGCATGAAGATGGGAGAGCCCGGCGCCTCCTCGTGGGAGGCAAAACGGCCTCCGCTTGGAACGCCGAGGCCCCCGAAGCGTTCGCCGAAGGGCAGGTTCCATATGGTTCACCTGGCGGTTGACGGGAAGGCACCAGGAGGCGGGCTCCAGGCTGCCGCTGATCCGGCCGAACTGGTGGCTCATGCACGCCAGTTGGCCCATGTCCCAGGTGGAAGTGGTGGATGCCCCGTTGCCGAGCGCGAGCGTCATGGACGTGGTTGTCCCTTTGCCCTGGTCGTCGTAGAACATCTGGCCCCTGAGGGACCCGTCCAGAGCGATGACGTGGGGGCGGTTCAGGGGGTCCAGGGTTGCCGCGACCGTTGCCTCGGCATGCGTCGGGAACGTCAGTGTCTTGACGCTGCCTGAATCGTAGAGTCGCCGGGAAACCGTGAAGGTCTGGTGGCCATCGCTGAGGGTTTTCCGGGTCAAGCGGTCGAGATCGTCATAGCGGAAGGTGCCCGTGAAAGTACCATAGGGCTGGGTTTCAACCATTTCCGTCAGCAGGCGGGTCCGGTGGTCATAGGCCAGTCGCCGGACGATTTCACCCTCCGGGGACGTGGCCCGAATTTCCGCCGGCCGCGACAGATCGTCCAGGATGATCCGGGTTTGCGCCTGCTTGGATCCTGAATGGCCGATGCGCGTGATGAGCGTGGGCTCTCCCTCGCTGGTGAAGTCCGAAAAGCGGGTGTCGCCTGTTTCCGGGTCAGCCTCGGCGAGAAGCCAGCCGTGGTCATTCCGGATCCTGGTCCGGACCTGATCTCCCTGGGCCGCCCCGAGAAGGTAGCCGTTCCGGTCGTGATAGAAGCGGGTTTTCCTTCCTGCCGGGTCAATCATGGCCACCTGCTGCCCGAGGAGGTCGGTGAGCAACGAATGGGTGCCACCTTCGGCATCCTGGAAAGTGGATAGGATACCCTCTGCGGTCCAGGATGGATGCGCTATCACCTTGGCCAGGGTCCGGCCTGTCCCGGGCCCGGTGACACGGTCCCTTGCCTCGCATGGGCGCCCTTGGAGATCGTAGACCCAGACGTGGTCGCCGTAGGACGCTTGACCGGACTTCAGGACCGGGGTCTGCCGGACCTTCTGGCCATAGCCGTCATACCAGGTCCGCTGGGTGCTTCCATCCGGAAAGGTCACCTTCGTCGTCCGGCCCCATGCGTCGAACTCGGATCGGGTCGACAACACGTGACCATCCACCCGGGCCACCTCCACCGCCCAGCTGCCATCCGGCGCATAGTGGAATTCCGTGATCGCCGGTCCAGCGGTGCCTTTGGCCATTCGCGCCACCGAGCGGATCCTGCCCCATCCATCGTAGGCGATCCTGGTCTGGATCCCGTTCGGTCCGGTGACCAGGACCCGGCGCCCCAGGTCATCCACGGCAAAGCTGGTCCACCTTCCGTCCACCAGGTCCCGGGCACCGATCATCCAGTGGAAGGGCGATGCGTCATACCGGTATTCGGTTCCAGCCTTGAGATCATGTCCCGGTGCGGCCGGAATGATGGAACCTGCCGTCCTGACCCTGCGGATACAGGTGCCCGGGAGGGGAAGTGACCCCGAACCCGGCAGGGTGTCGACCGTGACCTGCGCATCATTCAGGCTCCAGGATTGCCTCGACGGGAGCCCGTTGGCATCGATGATCGATTCCGTCCTGGAGCATTGGACTCCGGTCCAGGCCTTGAGGTTGCCCCGGCTGTCGGCCATGTGGCGCAAAGCCTGGCCCGACGGAATCTCCAGCCGATGTTCTTCGGAGGTGGTCTCCAGGGTCCCTCGTCTGGCATTCCACCGCCGTTCCTGGATGATGCTCCCATGGGCAGCATAATCGCCCGGCCTATCGAGGACGGCATCCAGGGCAACCTCCGATGCAAGGCTTGGGACGGGCCGGGGGCCTGCGGAGGTCCAGATATCGGTCCTGAGAGGACCTCGATCGTCCTGGCTCCCGGAGAGGCCGGGATGGCCCTGGATGACGGTCACCATGGGCAGATCCTTCGGATAGATGCGGACGCGTCGAGGTACTGCGGTCACGAACTGTTCTGCCTTGGCCACTCGCGCCACCGTTCCCTCTGGGTCCCTGGGCTCGATGATGCTTCCGGCGGGGTTGGCCCATGAGCGAAGCGACCACCCGTCGTAGATACGCGTTTCCCAGGGCTCTTCCAGGCTTGAATCGCCGGTGGATGCAATCCATTCTTGCCTGACGACGGCGTTCGTGAAGTAGAGATAGCCACGAAGGTCGGTGCCGCGTCCCCAGGACTCTGGCGGGTGGCTAAGCAGAATGGTTCGGCATGGGCCGGTGCCCGGCGTCGGGTCCGAATGGAAAGCGATGCGGGTGAACGGGTCGTCATTGCCCCAGAGATACTCGCCAATGTGCGAATATTCGGTCCGGTTCCGGCTGATCCTGACGGAATGGCCCGCCCCGGCAGCGTCCCGGGTGCTGAGCGTCTCGACCATGGGCCAGTCCCGCTCCGCATCCCGGAGCAACGTGTAGGTCAGGGTCTCCACCAGGCCGTCAGCGTGGGTGAGCTTTTCGAGGCGGCCCGCCAGGATTCCGCCAGGGCCTTGCAGCCAGTCGAACCTGACCGTCCGGCTTTCGTGATCCACCGATTCCGTGACGTTTTCTGGCAGGAAACCGCCGGGTGCACGGAATCGGCCTGTCATCTCCGCCCTTGGCAACCCCAGCGTGTTCGAAACGGTCAGGACCGCATGGCGGCCCAATCTTGCCAGGACCTGGGGATCCGTGGAGGGGCATGCCTCCTTGCTGCCCAGGGTCAGCCGCGCCGTGATGGAATGGGCCGGGTAGCGTTCGTTGGTGATGACCAGGGTGGAGCTGTCCGAATCCTTCGCATGGGTGGAGTCCGATACCGAAACACGATCTCCATACCGGTTCGTGAAGGTGGTCAGGGTCGGATTTTCCTGCTTGCCCCAGACCGCGTTCGGACCCTGGAGGAACAGGAAGCGGCCGCCCGACCGGCGAACGTTGTCGCCGACCTTGGCCTCGTACCATAAGTGGATGAGGAAGGCGGTGCCGTCATCCGTGGCAAAGACCCGCGATACCTGGCTGGGGGTCCCACCCAGGTGGGCCGCGGCATAGCTGGCGCCGTCATCTTCGAACCCGTTGGCGGTCCCCTGGGTCGTGAGAACGGTGATGGACGGCAGGGGTATCTGGGGAAGGGCACTCGGACTGAAGAAAACCCAGGTTCGCCCCATGAGTCGCAGTGTCGCGGTGGGCGGAGCGGACGTTCCCGGTTCCTCGATGAAATGCCAATCGAATTCCACGGGGCTGATCGTGCCACCCAAACCTGGATCCGCCTCGCCCTCCACGGGTTCCGAGTACTGGTCGGGGTGATGGGAACCAAAGGCCCAACATAGGGCGAGGGGGATGCGGCCCGGGAGTCCTGGGGAAATCGGGATGGCAAGGTTCAGCCCGCCCCGGGGCGCGTCCACGGACCCGAAGCGGAGGGGAACCCTCGACTCGCATTCCTGCGCATTCACGGCGATGGGCGGGGGCGTGTAAGGGGCCAGACGGTGATCGGGTCCAGCCTGACAGGGTGAATGACAAGTTGCAGCAACCAAAAACATAACAACAATGGAATGGTCATTGTTGATGATTAACGTCATGAAACACCCCCTGGCATCCTTGTGTCCAGGCTTTGACGTGGAACGCTAGGTTGAATATGCGGTGATTTCAGGGTTTGTTTTTTATAAAGTGAATATTTATTTTAAAATAATTTATTCCTGGATCCGTGAAGGCTGATGGCGCAGGTCGCCTGCGGCGCCCCTCGCCATCAGCCTTCACGGATCCATGGGCGTGCCAAACAGGGTC
>Ga0302279_10000068_pt1 | contig 132395 bp, 107 predicted proteins | sample III_Bog_N3_3_FD_194541 | JGI IMG/M metagenome (GOLD analysis project Ga0302279, IMG submission 194541) | Peat permafrost microbial communities from Stordalen Mire near Abisko, Sweden - III_Bog_N3_3 | ecosystem: Environmental > Terrestrial > Soil > Wetlands > Peat | place: Sweden: Abisko... | reverse complement strand
CTCTCCTTCGGAGCGCGTGTTCCATCGCTGGGAGCGCGCGCTCTCGCTCGCTCGCTCGGAGCACGTATCCCGTCGCCGCGAGCACGCGTGCTCTCGCTCGAAGCACGCGTTCCGTCTCCAGGAGCACGTGTGCTCCCGCTCGGAGCAGGTATCCCGTCGCTGCGAGCACTCGTGCTCTCGCTCGAAGCACGCGTTCCGTCTCCAGGAGCATGTGTGCTCCCGCTCGCCCGCTCGAAGCATGCGCGCCCCCGCTCGGAGCACGACGTGTTCCGTCGCGCGGGCGCTCCCCGGGTCGGCAAACCGTCACTTCGGGCTGGCGTCGACGATCCCCCCGTCGTCGAACCCCGCGCAGTCGTTCGACGTCACGTAGCCCGCGGGGCACCCCGAGCACGCCGCCGAGTAGATCGGTGCGCCGCAGATCCCCGCGTCGCTCACCGGGTAGCAGGTGAGGACGAACAGGCAGACGCCGCCTCCGTCGAGCCCGGTCGCGCCGTCTTTCCCCGCGTCACCCCGCGTCGTCATTCGTGCACAACGTGGCCGCCACGTACCCCACGGGACAGGGCTGGCAGGGGCCCGACGAGACGAGGGGCCCTCCGCAAAGCCCCGCGGTCGCCGGTCGGCATAGGATCTCGGCCAGGCAGGTGTTGTTGCCGCCGTCGTTGCTGGAGGAGCACGCCGCCGAGCTGACGGTGCCGAGGGCGCCGAGGAAAAGCACCAAGAGGGAAGCGCGCGGGGTCTGTCTCCAGAAGCGTGGGTTGACACGAAGTGGCACGGGTTCCGGCCCGAAAGCCACCGTGCACCCCCGTTCAGAGCATTCCGCGTGCCGCGCGACGCTCGCTCGACGTCGCTCGTTCGGGTGACATGGTGCCGCAAGCGTTCCCGACTAGAAGGACGGGATGAGGATCAACGTCGCCGCGACGAAGCTCACCCTCTCCAGACAGACCATGAGGTCGTCCGCGTGAGGTCGTCCGCGTGAGGTCGGGCGTGCGTGCCGGTGACAAAGTCGCGAACTCGTGCCACCAGAACGGCTGCACGGAGTGATGCGCGTTCGGGAGCACCGCGCCCCCGCCGCTTCGCGCCTCTAGCGACGCTACTTCGCGACGAACACGAGCAGCGCGCCGGCCGCGACGCCGATCGCGAACACCGGGAACCAGATCGACATCGCGCGCGAGCGCGCTTCGTCCGCCGCGGCATCCAGCGACCCGAGCTCGACGACGATGACGCGATCCGACTCCGCGTCCACGAGGAGCACGCCGTCGACGCCGAACGCGATGCGGTACTCGAGCAGTTGCCTTCGCGTGGCCGCGCAGTCGAGCCGCGGCGCCGCGCGCCCGGTCTTCACTTCGGCGACGTAGCGCCGCCCGTTGCGCGTGACCAGCAGGTCCGCGCGGAGCGAGACCTCCATCGGTTCGCCGTCGGCGTGCACCGTCCACTGCCCGGGCACCTGTCGCGCGAGCACCGCGTAGCCCGCCTTCTCGACGAGCATCTCGGCCCGGAGCTCACCGGCCGACGCGCGCGTCGTTCGCGCGCGGGCCCTCCACGCGCGGGCCGTCTGCTCCCACGCCATGCGAGCTGTCTGGACGATTGCGGCCAACGACGCGCAAGCGGCCAACGCGATCCATATCCCGCTCCGGGCGGCCTCGGCTTCCACACTATGAGCGAATCACCTTCCGCTCATCTCACACAAGTTTCCGGCGCTCGCGGCGCTATTTTCGTCGGATAACACGCCCGTTGCGGATACCCGTCGCCTGCGTGACCTCTCCGCGCGACACGGCCACCTCTCCGCCCACGACGACGTACTCGATCCCCTCGGGGTACGAGACAGGGTCGGCAAACGTCGCCGTATCGCGCACCCGGTTCACCTCGAAGGCCACGAGATTGGCCCTCATTCCAGGGGCGACGGTCCCCACGTCGGTGAGCGCGAAGGCGTTCGCGGCCTGCGAGGTCATCTTTCGAATCGCCTCTTCCAGCGTGACGAGGTGCTCGTTACGTACATACTTCGCGATGACGCGCGGGTAGGTGCCGTAGGCGCGAGGGTGTGGGCGACCACCGAGCAGTGCGTCAGTGCACACGTTGACGTACGGCAGCGCGAGGAAGCGCGCGACGATCCGCTCGTCCTGGGAGTGGCTCACCATCCCCACGCCCATTGCCTCGTCGCGCAAGAGGTCGAGCGCAAACTCGAGTGGATCGCCGTGCCCGCGCGACCGCGCCGCCTCGGTCATGGTCTTGCCGAGCAGTTCGGCGTGCCGCCCGCTCGGGATCTGCGAGATCACGATCCCGCCCGGCCCCGTCCACTTCCAGAAGTTGTCCCACGAGCACTCGTGCGTCTCCAGCATCGCGGTCCGCATCCGCTTGCGCGCCGCGGGATCGCCGAGCCGCTTCACCGTGAGGTCCGCGCCGCCGTCGTGCGCCCACGGCGGCAGAATTGCGCCGAGCAACGTCGACCCCGCGGTGTACGGATACTGATCGCAGGTGACGCGCACGCCGGACGCGTGCGCCGCGTCGATCCGCGCGAGGATCGTGTCGGCTTTGCCGACGTTGCCCTTCCCCGCGATCTTGAAGTGCGAGATGTGCAGCTTGCAGCCGCTCGTCCGCGCGACCGTGAGCATCTCGTCGAGCGCTTCGACGATCGCGTCGCTCTCGCTCCGCATGTGGACGACGAGCGGCACGTCGCGCTTCGCCAGGACGCGCCCGAGCGTGATCAGCTCGTCCGTCTTCGCGTAGCAGCACGGGGCATAGATGAGCCCCGTGGACATCCCGATCGCCCCCTCGCCGATGGCGCGATCGAGCTCGTGCGCCAGCTGCTCCAGCTCGTTGGCGCTCGGAGCCTTGTCGTCCGGTCCCATCACGTACGTGCGCAAGGCGCCGTGCGGCACGAGGTACGCGAAGTCGATGCTCGACCTCGCCTTCTCCACTGACCGCAGATAGTCGCCGCACGTCTGCCAGTTCCACGGAGCTTCGGGCGGGTTCCCGTCGAGCCCGGAGAGGAACCTGCGCGTGGTCTCGATGTGCTTCTTCCGCACCGGGGCCACCGAGATTCCGTCCTGCCCGAGCACTTCGGTCGTCACCCCCTGGCGAAGCTTCATCGCGAGGGTCGGATCGGCGAAGAGGTGCAGATCCGAGTGCGAGTGGGTGTCGAGGAAACCGGGCGCGACGACGAGGCCGCCGCAGTCGATCTCCAGATGACCGCGAAGCCCCGGCCCGACCGCCGTGACGCGGTCTCCATCGACCGCCACGTCCGCCCGGCGCGCGGGCGCACCCGTTCCATCGACGACCTGTGCCCCCCGGAGCACGAGATGGTGCATTTCCAACATCTATACACGGCACCCGGACGCCCGCCGAGCCTTGGTGCGTGGTAACGGTGACGGGCGGTGCTTCCGACGTCGAGCAAGGTCATCCACGGGGACAACCTCGACGTGCTCCGCACGCTGCCGAGCGGGTCGGTCGACCTCATTTACATCGATCCCCCGTTCAACACGGGCAAGACGCAGAAGCGCGTCCAGCTCACGACCGCTCGTTCGAAGGACGGCGACCGCACCGGTTTCGGCGGCCACCGCTACGCCACCGTGCGCGTCGGTTCCCGCGAGTTCGCCGACGTGTTCGACGACTACCTCGCGTTCCTCGAACCGCGCCTCGTCGAGGCCCACCGCATCCTGTCCCCGACCGGCTCCTTCTACTTCCACATCGACTACCGCGAAGCGCACTACTGCAAGCTCCTGCTCGACGCGATCTTCGGCCGCGCCTCGTTCCTCAACGAGATCATCTGGGCCTACGACTACGGCGCGCGCACGACGAAGAAGTGGCCCGCCAAGCACGACACGATCTTCTTCTACGCGAAGGATCCCGCCCGCTACGTCTTCAACACTGACGACATCGACCGCATCCCGTACATGGCGCCGGGCCTCGTGGGTCCCGAGAAGGCGGCCCGCGGCAAGCTCCCCACCGACACGTGGTGGCACACCATCGTGAGCCCCACCGGCAAGGAGAAGCTCGGCTACCCGACGCAGAAGCCGCTCGGAATTCTCAGTCGCATCGTGCGCGCCTCGTCGCCGCCCGGGGGCCTCGTGCTCGACTTCTTCGCCGGCAGCGGAACCACGGGCGCCGCGGCGCTGGAATGCGGCCGCTCGTTCGTGCTGGTCGACTCGAGCGAATCGGCGATCGCCGCGATGAAGAGGCGGTTCGCTGGGAAGGGAGTCGAGTTCCTCTCGTCGCCACCTTGAAACCCCGGCCTCGTCATCCAGAGGAGCGAAGCGACGAAGGATCCATTTGGATTCCTCGCTTCGCTCGGAATGACAGTCGAGCTTAGGCCGCGATCCCCTCCAGCTCCTTGAACAGCGGAGCAAGCTCCGCCCTCTTCCGCAGCGGTTCGCAGAACCGGGTCGTCAGCGCGATCAGCTCCGTCTCCAGCTGATCGGCGAGCTTCCCCGCCTCGCCGATCGTCTTCTCGCACTCGTTCTGCTCGGCCTCGATCGCCTGCTCGTGGTTCGCCAGCGCCGTCCGTAGCTCGCGGATCTGGAACTCCAGATCGCTCACCGCCCGATCGAAGGCCGCGCTCGCCGCCACCGCACGCTTCTCTTCCTCGCGCACGGCGTACCAGGCGTCCACGGCGTCGGCCGCTGCGCGGTACGCCGCCGAGAGATCCTTGTACGGCTCCTGGAACCCCGAGCGCCCTTCCCAGAACGTGATCTCCTTGTATGTCGCCACGAACTGCGCGCCCGCTTGCTTGCTCCGCTCTTCCAGCGAGGCAAGGCGCCCCTTGGCCGCTCGCGCCTCGTCCTTCGCCTTCGACGTGTCGAACCCGAGCGCGTCCACCGCGAAGCCGAAGCGTTGTCGCCCTTCGCGCCCCCTTTGCTCGATCTGCTCCAGCGACCGCTGCGCCATCATCGACCGCGACCGGAGCTCGGCGATGCGGCGTACGAGCGTCTTCACTTCGGCGAGTGTCCGGGTCAGCTCGCTCGGCGCATTCCCGTTGAACGCGCGTGCCAGCATCTGCTCGAGCAGCTGCAGCCGCTTCTGCCACGCCTCGATCCCCACCGCGGGGAGCGAGACCGACTGCGGCCGCGAGCTCGCCGGATCGGTCTCCGGCTCCGGCGGGATCGGCGCGCCGACCTCCCGCGCGATCGCCATCAGATCGCTCACGACTCGGTGCGCATCCACCGGCCGGGCTTTCACTTCCTTGGCCAGAAGGCGCAGCACCAGCGCCTCGAGCTCGAGCGGCACCTTGGGGTTGAGCGCGCGCGGCGACGGCGGCGGCTCCTTCATGTGCTTGACGAAGAACGTCGGAATGTCCGAAGCGTCGAAGGGGAGCGACCCGGTGATCATCTCGAAGTAGATGACTCCGAGCGCGTAGAGATCGACGCTCGGTCCCGCATCGCCCGAGCGGATCCGCTCGGGTGCCATGTACTGCGGCGTCCCGAACAGCTCACCGGCCCCCGTCAGCCGCGAGTCGCTCCGCGACCGCGCGATCCCGAAGTCGAGGAGCTTGACCAGATCGCTCCCGTCCTCGCGCGCGCAGAGGAAGATGTTCTCCGGCTTGAGGTCGCGGTGGATGACGTCGAAGTCGTGCGCGCGCGCGATGCCGCGGGCGATCTGGATCATGATCCCGAGGGCGCGCGGAATCGGAACGGGCCCCTCGGCGATGAGGTCGGCGAGCGTCTGGCCACGGAGGAACTCCATGACCATGTACGCCGTGTTCTCGTCGGCCTCGCCCTGGTCGAAGATCTCGATGATGTTCGGGTGACTGAGCTTCTGCGAGCTCTTGGCCTCGCGCCGGAATCGCTCGCGGATGACCGGATCGGTCGCGTACTGCGGGCTCAGGATCTTCACGGCGCACGGCCGGTCGACGAGCTTGTGGCGCGCGCGATAGACGGTCGCCATCCCCCCTTCGCCGATCACGTCCTCGAGCACGTAGCGCCCGGCGAGCAGCGTCCCGATGCGCGGGTCCGCGAGCGGGACGAGATCGGACCCTTCGACGAAGCAGAACTTTGCATCGTTCGGGTAGCGCATCTTGCACTGCGGGCACGTCTTCAAGTGCTTCCCGCCAGTGCATCCTTTGGCCAGCTTTTCCGCAAGCCCCCCGACGCCCGTTCAGGCCGTGCATCTTCCCGCCCTCCCGTCGGACCCGCAAATTTGACGGGTCAAGCGCGAAGTGCGAATCGATGGGGTCGATGTCGAGGGCGGTGAAGGTCTGTCTCGTTGCGCTTCTTTCGGGCGTGGCGACCTCGAACGGGGCGTACGCGTCGACGCCGGTAGCGTCCGCGACTCCCTCATCGAGCCCGAGCCCGTCGGCGACTCCGCACGCGACCGCGTCCACAACGCCGGCGCCGAGCGCCTCCTCGCACTCGCCCGCCGTCGCAGCGCCGCACGCGACTGCGACCCCGACCCCGACCGCGACCGCGACCCCGACCCCGACCGCGACCGCGACCGCGACGCCGACCCCGCACGCGACCCCGCCCCCCCACGCGCTCGCGCCATCGCCGCGCAAGCTCGCCTCGAAGCCCGCGAAGGCCACGGGCAAGCCGCTCCTCTCCGCGCGCACCCGCCCCTCCGACTCCGCCACCCGCCACCTCGTCGCCGCCGGTCCGACGCTCGACGACCTCACCGTCGGCGCCGAGTCCCCCGAGCTGCGCGCCCTCCGCGACGCCGAGCGCGAGCTCTTCCCCCCGGCCACGCCGTCGCTCGGTGACTCGTGGCCGACCGAGCTCCCGTCTCCGCTCTCTGCCACCGAAGACGCCCCGCACGTCCATGCCTCCGGTCTCCCCCCGACGCCCCCTGCGAGCACTCCGCCCGCGGCCGTCGGCGGGCACGATCTCGCCTGGCTCTCGCAGCTCGAGATGCCCGACCTCCCCGTCCGCTGGGACGCGCGCGTCGTTCGCTTCCTCGAGTTCTTCAAGGACGACCCGCGCGGGCGTCAGGTGATCCAGCTCTGGACGCGCCGGTCCGGCCGTTACCGCGACGTGGTTCGCCGCACGCTGCGACGAAAGGGGCTCCCCGAGGATCTCCTCTGGCTCGCGATGATCGAGAGCGGCTTCGATCCCATGGCGCGCTCCGCCGCCGGTGCGATGGGCCTCTGGCAGTTCATGCCCGACACGGCGCGCGCGTACGGCATGTCGGTCGACCGCTGGGCCGACCAGCGCCTCAACCCCGAGGTCGCGACCGAGGCTGCCGCCGACTTCCTCTCCGATCTGCACCGCCGCTTCGGTAGCTGGGAGCTGGCCATCGCCGCCTACAACATGGGCTACTGGGGCGTCGCCGGGAGCATTCGCAAGTACAACACGAACGACTTCTGGGCGATGTCGCGGCTGGAGTGCGCGCTGCCGTGGGAGACGACGCTGTACGTCCCGAAGATCCTCGCTGCCGCGATTGTCGGCCGGAATCCGCACGTCTTCGGTCTCGACGAGATCGTCGTGGACGTCCCGATCGACGCCGAGCCCGTGCTCGTGCCGCCGGGCACGTCGCTCTCGGTCGTCGCGCAGGCCGCCGGCGTAACGACGAAGGAGCTCGAGCAGCTCAACCCCGAGCTCCGCGCTTCGCGCACGCCCCCCGCGCAACCGTCCTCGGGAGCGACGCCCGCCGGCACGACGGCTGGCTACCCGGTCAAGGTTCCCGCCGGTCACGCCTACCTGGCGACGATCGCGCTCGCCAAGCAGCACAAGGATCAACCGCTCCCCGAGCGCTACGTCGTGCGCTTCGGCGAGTCGCTCGAGCAGATCGCCGCTTCGCACGGCACCACGCTCGCGAAGCTCAACGAGCTGAACGCCATCGCCCCCGGTGAAATGGTCCGCGGCGGCACGGTGCTCCTCGTGCCGACGTCGTCCTCGCCCGCGGCGTCGGCGTCGAGCGTGAACCCCACGCTGGCCGCGATGGCGTCCTCCGGCGTCGCGAAGGACGACAGGCAAGCCATCGCCGTCGTCCCCGCGGACATCTTCGTCTACCCCGACCGCCGCCGCGTCTTCTATCGCGTGCTCGTCGGCGACACGATGCGCGAGATCGCCGACACCTTTCACGTCACGATCGACGAAGTCCGCCGCTGGAACGATCTCGACCCGTCCGCTCGTCTTCAGGAGGGCATGACGATCCAGCTCTTCGTGACGACCGACGCCGATCTGAAGAACACGGTCGTGCTCGGCGAGAACGACGTGCGCGTGCTCCCGGTCGGGTCCGACGAGTTCTTCGCCTACTGGGAGTCGCTGAAGGGGCGGAAGCGAATCACCGTCACGGCGAGCGCCGGCGACACCCTGACGGCGCTTGGCAATCGCTACGGAATGACGCCGGGCATGATGGAGCGCATCAACCATCGCAACCGCGGCGAGCGGCTCGCGGCCGGCGACTCGGTCGTCGTCTACGTCGCCGAGGCGCGCGCTGGTGGGACGAGCGGGCCGGTCGTCGACCCGACGGCGCCACAACCGAACGGACCGCTCCCCGACGCGCCGCTGCCCGACGCGCTCCCCGCGCTCCCGTAGCCCTAGAACCGGTAGTTCAGCCCCACGCCGAGGACGTCCGCGCTCGCCGTGTACGTCCCGCCGTTGATCGCCTCGCTCGCCGTCGGGTTGCCTTGCACGGGGTTCACCTTCGGCACCGCGGCGACCGCGGGGTCCACGTACACCGAGGCTGCGAACACGTGGGCGTACACCGCGTCGAACCGCCAGTGCTGGCCAAGGTGGATACTGCCGCCGAGCCCGAGCGTGATCTTGTTCATGTCGACCGTCAGCGGCGACTCGTACGCCACCGGGACCGCGCTCGTCTCGAAGGCGAGCCCGAGGCGCGCATCGAGCTTGTACCCCCCGGCCTCGAACCCGTACTCCCCGCCGAGACGGTACGAGTTCGAGTTGTCGAAGTTGCGCGGGATCGAGATGGGTGAAACGGCGAAGGGGCTGGGGAAGCCGCGCACGTTCAGGAGCTCGATGTTCGACGGCACGATGTCGATCGAGTGCTGCGTCGTCCAGAACTCGCGCACGTACGCCACTTCGACGCGCAGGTTCCCCGGTCCAACGCGCGCGCGCCCCTCGATGCCCGCGCGGAAGATCGCCGGCAATTCGAACTTCACGTGCGCGTTGTCCCCTTGCTGCACCGCCTGATCGAACTCCACCGCGTTGGGGAGCTTCACCGTGACGGTCGCGGGGGCGTCGACCACGAAGGGTAGTTGCCCCGACACCCCGATGCGCAGGTGCGGATCGGGCACGAACGTCACTCCCATGTTCGCGCTCGGCGCGAAGATGGGACCGACTTTGAGCTGGCTGTAAGCGTCGTAATTCGGGTCCTCGGACGCGCAGACGAGGCTCTGCGGCGGACACGCGCTGAAGACGACGGTCGAATCGAACGTCCCAACCAGCGCCTCGAGCCCGAAGCCGATGCGCACCTGCTCGATCGGCTTGTAAGCGACCCAGACCCCCGTGACGACGAGCGTCGACCCGTTCAGCGAGACGAGCGAATAGCGCGAAGGCGACGGGGTACCGTCGGCGAGCGCGAGCGGGTACGAGGCGACGGCAGTGTACGGCGCGAACGCGCCGACGGCGAAGGTGAGCTCCTTCGCGCTCGACGGGTTGTAGGAGAAGCCGATGGTGGGAATCGGGAGGATGGGCGTCGTCCCCTTCACCGACGGGAAAGTGTCCGTGTAGACGGACCCGCCCGCGCCGACCACGTTCGTCTGTCGCGTGAACGTGCTCCCCCAGTCGAGCCACGCGGCGTCCAGCAGGAAGCTCGTGCCGGCGTCTGCGAGACCCGCGGGGTTGTACCAAATCGCGTTGATGTCGTCGGCGCCCGCGACGAACGCGCCGCCGCGCCCGAGCGGCCGCACCCCGCGGTCGGAGAAGTAGAGCCCCGCCGCTCGCGCGTCGCGGGCCCCGAGCGAAATGAGCCCCGCTGCGACGACCCCGACGATCCCCGCGCTGCGAGCCGCACGAGCCGCACGAGCCGCGACCGCGGCCCACGCGCGCGCTTTCGATCCCCTCATTCGTTCACGGTCCCTTGCCTGACGATTGCGTAGAACTGCTCGAGGCCATTGGTCGGATCGAGCATGAAGTCGCTCACTTCGTTGGCGATGGTCGCGTAGTCGCCGTATGCGAACTGCCCGGTCTGCGACGGGTCGGCGCGGTTCACGTCGCCGATGACGTCCATGATCGTCTGCAGCGGCGATTGATTCGGCTGCCCGCTCGTCCCCGTCGCGGTGCCGGAGGGCATCGGCGTCACGACGTTCCCGAGAGCCAGCGTCATGATCTGGTTCGGGTCGAGCTCGGCCGAGCAGATCTCGTTCCCCTTCGTGTCGTACGCCCGCCCCGAGATCCGCCCGAGCAGCGCCAGGCTCGCGTCCACAACGCTCTTCTGCGTGATCTGCCCCTGCGCGTTGGTCTGCGTCGGCTCGAATGCCGCCGCCAGCGCGTTGTAGAGCGGAACCAGGTTCGTGTCGTCCTTCATGACCTGGATGATGTCGTTCGTCGTCGCGAGCAAGCTGGGCAGCGCCTCGTTTTGCGAAGCGTCGTCGAGCAAGTACTGAAGGAGGCTCCCCATCTGCGCGCGCGAGTTCGTGTCGAGGCGCATCGCATCGAGCACGTCCATCGTCGCGGCGAACGTGGGACCGTGGATAACGTTCGCGAGCTCGGTCGTGAGCTGATCGCGCGCCCACGCGCAGCGCGTGAACGGCGCCGCGAACGACTTCGGACAGTTCGCATAGAGCTGCGCACGCAGGATGTCGATCAGGGTCGGCACGAACTTCGTCGTCGCCACGTTGTCGAACGTCGAGCTCGCCCCCGTCCCGTCGATCGTCAGGAACTGATCGACGAGCTGCGACCGCGCGAGCCTCCATTGCGAAAGGCGGTCGTCGTTCGGATTGGGGTTCTGATAGCTGGCGAACGCCGCGTCCATGTTGTTCAGCGCTTCGGTGAGCAGATAGATCGGCGTCACCTGCGGGTTCGTCGTCCCGTCGTTCCGCAAACCGGTGGAGCTCCCGTGGCGATCGACGAGGCCGATCGACTTCGCTTGGACGGGATCGACCAGTGCGCGCGTCGCATTCGCGAGCACGGTGATGCCGTCGTACGTCTGCTCGGCCGTGCAGAGATTCGAGGTCGGATCCGTCGCCGTGCAGTGCTGGATGGTGTGCGTCGTGAGCGACGACTCGAGGTCGTGCAGCGCGGGGATGATGTCTCCCTGGAAATCCTGCGCGAGCAGCGGCTCGTAGGTCGAAAGGCCGTCCTTGGTGCACTGCTGGTACTTCTGCGTCGGATCGAGGCTCAACGTGCACTCGTCCGCGGTCCCTTGAGTATCGCCCCAGTGCCGGTACATCGCTTCCATCAGGGCGATGAAGAGGTCCTCGCGTCCGTGGTTGATGAACGCGTTCAACAGCGGCGTGATCGCGCCGTAGAATCCGAACTGTTCCCAGACGAAGATCGTGTCGGCTCCGCGCACGTCCAGCCAGTCGTTCGGCTGGTTCGTGCAGTCGTAGAGCCCGGTGATGCCGTTCGGGTCGATGTCCGTCGCGTCCTTGCAGTCGCTGCTCGTGAGGCAAGGATCGGTCAGCGGCGGTCGCGGCGTGCACACCGAGGACGCGATGTGCGGCCCGTTCAGGTTCGCGAGGAACTGTTGGGTGGGCGCGGCGTTGTCCGTGGCTTGGTTGAAGAACACGAGCCGGTTCAGCCACTGCGGCCGCGGGTGGAACGTCTTCGCGGTCGTGGCGTCCCAGAAGCCGTACTCCTGGTTGATCGTCGCCTGCTGGCTCGTGTCCGACGTGTACCCGATGTTGCTGGATTGCTCGACGAGGCCCACGGTCGCCGCACCGATGCCCAGGATGCCGCTCTTCAAGAAGTCGGACCGGAAGTTGAGGTCCGCCTTTCCGACGATCGAGTCCAGGTAGAACTTCGCCAGGTTCTCGATCTTGAAGACGGCGCATTCCTGGAACGGCTGACTGCCGAGGGAGCAGAGCCCGCCCGAACAGACGTTCGCGGTACCCAACAGCGGGATCCCCTGCGCGATGACGATGGCCCCCGGCTTGTTGCACGTGGTCACGCCGTTGGTGTCGTGGATGAGCGACAGGAATCGGAAGAACGCGCTTCGGTTGAAGCCCGTGTCGGGGGCCGACCGGTCGACCGGCGTCTGCATGTTGCTGGGAACGCCGCCGAGCGTCAGGTTGATGGGGGGGCCGTTCAGGTTCTTCGGGTCGTACGAGATCCGATCGTTGAACTGCATGTAGTTCGCGAAGATCTGCCCGAGCTCCTGCGACCCGGTCTGCCCGAGCGAGGTCAGGACGTCCTCGAGCAACCCAGGTTGCTGCTCGATCTGCACGGTCACGTCGAGCATCTCGTCCCAGAAGGTCGACGTCGCGGGGATCTTCGCCTCCGGGTGCAGGTTCGCCTGAGCCTTCATCGCGAGGCCGTCGCCGGCGAGCCGCGCCACGTCGGTGAGGTCCGTCGTGAACAGCTGCTGCACGTACGCCAGCGTGTTGTCCATCGTCCGGTCGCCGGCCATCTGGCCGAGCGCGTAGACGAGATCGAGGAGCGCCGACGTGTCGGTCTCGTAGGAGTTGTAGTTGAGGAGCGAGGACGGATCGGTGCAGGACGAGGGGTTCGTCGGATCGGGCGCGTAGCACTTGCTCGAGGCGGCGGTGCCGTCGCGCTGCCCGAACAGCACTTCCGAGCCCGCGAGCGCGTACATGAGCGTGTTGTGCTTCTGGGTCTCGTCGGGGTTCGCGAGCGGCTTCAGGTTGCGGAGCAGCGAGGTCGCGAAGACGGTCGACGTGTCGAGATAGTCGTAGAGGAGCGCGCCCGACGGCACGACGCCGCACGTGTTGGTCGCTGGGGGGGGGGGCGTCGCGCCGGAATCGCCGACCGGAGCCGAGGAATCGGAAGGGGCGGCCGCGTCGGACGGTGCGCCCGCATCGTCGCTCGGTGCCGCGATGGTCCCGGAGCGAAGGGCTCGCCCGCAGTTGTCTCGAGTCCCGTAAGTCGCGCCGACGGCGAAGAACGGGGACGGGGCCGGTTGCCCGTCGGTCGTGATGAACGCGCCGTTCGCGTCCACGTCGGCGAGCCCATCGCCGTTGGAGTCCGTGAAGGGCGGCGGGATGGCCCCGTTGACCAACGCCACTTGCGCGAACCCGCGCGGATCGCGCAGCGCGATGTACCCGGGCGAGCCGCCGAGCCCGTAGGCCGGGTCGTTGGAGTAAAAGAGCTTCTCCAGAACCTCGAGATCGGTCCACGGCCGACTCAGGATCGTGCGGCCGATCGCGGGATCGGTGGTCGCGCTCAGGGACGCCGGCGTCGGATCGGGTGTCGAATAGAGAAGCTCGTTATGCGCGGTCGCGATCAGCTGCGCGAACTGTGGATTCGCCGGACCGGGGATCGGGATGCGGTTCCCTTCGGCATCGACCTTCGACGCGTTGTACGGCTGCGAGTCCGCCGACAGGAGCGCGAGCGCGGCGTTCGATAGATCGCGAAGCCCTCCGTACGCAATGACGGGACGCGCGGCTCCGAGCGTCAGCTCGATGGGGCGATACCCCTGCCGCGCCTCGAACACGGCGAACGAGTCCTGCGCAGGCTGTGACCCCTTGATGGCGTTGAAGACGCGGGCGAGCGATTCGGTCGCCTGCGGGATGGTCCCGTCTTTGTAGAGCGGCTGGAAGCGAGCCAGGAGGCCCGTCAGCTGATCGGACATCGTGTCGCCGCCGCCGTCAGCGGTCGCGGGCTGGCAGCTCTGCGTCGGATCAGGGTTCCCCAGGTCTTTGACCTGGAGCGAAATGGCAGGGAACGTGGTGTCGAGCGACGCGATGAGGTTCGCGCGATCGTTCGCCAGCGCCTGGATGCGGTTGATGGCATGCGTCCGGTTCGCCGTCTGCACGGCGATGCTCACCGGGTTGCCGTTCACGTCGAGCGCGTTGGCCGTCGCTGGCGGCAACACCGATTGGTCGACCATGCTCGCGTAGGCTCCGGTGAGGTCCGGGTGGCAGAGGGCGTGGAACGACGCGCCCGTGAGGTCCTCGGGGAGCGCTTGCGCGCCGACGCGATCACAGACGAGGCCGAACAGCTCCTGCCCGATAGTCCCGCGCGGCGGGGGGGAGCGCGTGGTGTCGAACTGAGGGGCACAGGCCGCCGCAAGGGCGAATGTTCCCAGGATTCCAAGCAGGAGCGGACGCTTCGTCACCCGACCCCAACGACGTGCACCACCACGCGAAGCCATGAACCACCCTCCGAAGCGCAAGCGGTTGCCGTATCCGGAGCGACCCCTTCGCCCGCGACGCGCGGGCCCAAGAGTCTACCGCCAGGCAGGCAGAGCGCGAGGCCACGTGATAGGGCCGCTTGACGCGGATACCAGGAAAATCGGACGCGCTGCGGCAATTTCTTGAGGCGGACCCCCAAAAACGGCGGCAGCGGCGCCAGCACCCTCTTGCAGCCGGACGTGGGCGGGGGGGTCGAGGATGTGTGGCCGTTGCTCTACACTCGCCGCCCCATGACCGCATTCGCCACCACGACCGCCGTCATCCTCGCCGCTGGCCAGGGGACGAGCATGAAGAGTGCCACCCCCAAGGTTCTCCACACCATCGCCGGGCGACCGCTGGTTCACTACCCGGTCGAGGCGGCGCTCGAAGCAGGCTGCGGCGAGGTCGTGGTCGTCGTCGGCCACGGGCGGGAAGAGGTGGCCGCGTATCTCGCGAAAGCCTTCGGCGCGCGCGTCAAGACAGCGGTGCAAGAGCACCAGCGCGGGACGGGGGACGCGGCGCGCGCGGGAATGGGCGCCGTGCGCGCGGAGGCCTCGAGCGTCCTGGTCTTCTACGGCGACGTGCCTCTGGTCTCGGCGGAAGATCTCGCCCCTGTCGTGAAGGCTCTCGGCGACGGGCCCGGTCTCGCGCTCGCCACATGCGAAGTGAGCGAACCGTTCGGCTACGGCCGCGTCATGCGCGACGCCCGGAACGGCGTCTGGGAAATCCGCGAGCAGCGCGACCTGCGCGACGACCGCGAGCGCGCCATCCGCGAGATCAACCCCGGCATCTACGCCGTGAGCGTCGATCTCATGCGCTCCGGCCTTGCAAGCTTGAAGCCCAACAACGCGCAGGGTGAGCTGTACCTCACCGACCTCGTGGCGCATGCGCACCACGCCGACGTACGGATCCTCGCGGTCCCGTCGCGGGCGGAGGTACTCGGCGGCGTGAACGATCGGCAGCAGCTCGCCGAGGCCGACCGCGCGATGATCGAGCGCATCGCCCGCAAGTGGCGCGTCGCCGGAGTGACCGTGCGGGACGGAGCTCGCATCGAGTCGGGCGTGACGATCGACTCGGACGCCACCATCGAGCAGGGCGTCGTGCTCCGTGGGACCACACGCATCGGCCGCGGCGCCGTGATCGACGTTGGGTGCGTCCTGACGAACGTGGTCGTCGGCGAGGGGGTGACCCTGAAGCCTTACGCTGTCGCGAGCGACTCCACGATCGGCCCTCGCGCGCAGATCGGCCCCTTCTCGCACCTGCGCCCGGAGAGCGACATCGGCGAGGACGCGCACGTCGGCAACTTCGTCGAGACCAAGAAGACCCGGATGGAGAAGGGGTCCAAGGCCAACCACCTCGCCTACCTCGGCGACGGCGTCATCGGCGCGAACGCCAACATCGGCGCCGGCACCATCTTCTGCAACTACGACGGCTTCCAGAAGCACACCACCACGATCGGCGCGGGTGTCTTCATCGGCAGCGACTCCCAGCTCGTCGCGCCCGTCACGATCGGCGCCGGCGCCTATGTCGCGACAGGCACGTGTGTCACGCGCGACGTGCCGCCCGACGCTCTCGCCATCGCGCGCGTCAAGCAGGAGAACAAAGAGGGCTACGCGACCAAGCTGCGCGAGCGCATGAAGGCCGCGAAGGAAGCTGCGGCCGCCAAGAAGGCGGCGAAGTGACCCGAGTCGATCGCTTGGCCGCTCTCGTGCGTTTCAGGCAGTAGAAGGAGAGAGGCACGTCTATGGACGCGATACGCATTCGTGGCGGAAGGATTCTCCGCGGCAACGTTCGAGTCAGCGGCGCGAAGAACGCTGCGCTCCCCATCTTGTGTGCCACCCTCTTGTCCGACGGCGCGAGCCGTCTGCGGAATGTCCCCGACCTGCGGGACATCACGACGACCGCCGCGCTCCTCCGCTTCCTCGGTCGCGAGGTGAACGTCGCGCCGCCCGAGGTCACGCTCGAGCCGTCGAGCGGCAAAGTCCGCCCGGAAGCACCCTACGAGCTCGTGAAGCAGATGCGCGCCAGCGTGCTGGTCCTCGGGCCGCTCGTGGCTCGGTACGGCCGCGCGAAGGTTTCGCTCCCCGGAGGTTGTGCGATCGGCGCGCGCCCGATCGACCAGCACTTGAAGGGGCTCGAAGCGATGGGGTGCACCATCAAGCTCGAGCGCGGCTACGTCATCGCCGAGGGGCCGGGCAACGCCGGGCGATTGCGCGGCGCGGAGATCGCGTTCGATCTCCCGACGGTCACCGGGACCGAGAACCTCATGATGGCGGCAGCGCTCGCGAAGGGGCGGACGACACTGGTGAACTGCGCGCGCGAACCGGAGGTCGAAGAGCTCGGGCGCGTGCTCAACAAGATGGGGGCCGAGGTCGAAGGGGCGGGGACGGACGTCATTCGCATCAAGGGAGCCGATCGGGACGCGCTCGCGCCGTTCGACCACGCAATCATTCCCGATCGCATCGAAGCCGGGACGTACATGATCGCCGCGGCGATGATGCCGGGGTCGGACGTCACCCTCGAGCGCGTAGAGATCGCCGATCTCGAGGCGCTCACGGTGAAGATGAAGTTGGCGGGCGTCGAGATCGTGAGCGAAGGTGAGCTATTGCGCGTGCGCCGTACCGGGCCACTCCGCCCCGTGAATGTGACCACCGCGCCGCACCCGGGCTTCCCGACCGACATGCAGGCCCAGTTTCTCGTGCTCATGTCGATGGCGCGCGGTGAGAGCGTCATCAGCGAGACGATCTTCGAGAACCGCTTCATGCACGTGCCGGAGCTGCAGCGCATGGGGGCGAGCGTGGCGCTCCGCGGAAACACGGCCGTCGTGCAAGGGGTCGACAAGCTGTACGGAGCGAGCGTCATGGCGACGGATCTGCGCGCGAGCGCTTCCCTCGTCATTGCGGGCCTGGTTGCGGAAGGGGAGACGGAGATCCGCCGTGTCTATCACCTCGACCGCGGCTACGAGCACATCGAGGACAAGCTCCGCGCCCTTGGTGCGGACATCGAGCGGGTGCGTGGAGCCGAAGCGTGACGGGGGGGGAAGAACCGCTCACCATCGCCGTCCCGAAGGGGCGCGTGCTCAAGACACTCGCCGTGCTTCTCACGCGGGCGGGTATCGAGACCAGCGTGCTCCTGGCCGATGATCGGACGCTCATTCGCAACGTGCCGGGCGGATTCCGCTTCCTGTTGCTGAAGCCCGACGATGTACCGACGTATGTCGAGTACGGCGCAGCCGACCTGGGTGTTTGCGGACGCGACGTGCTCGATGAGCGAGCCAGCGACCTTCTACGACCGCTGGATCTGGGGATCGGACGCTGCCGGATGGTCGTCGCCGGGCTGGCCAGCGAGGTGGGGGCGACCCGCCCGTCGGCTGGCTTCCCGCGCGTGGCGACCAAGTACCCGCGCACCGCGGCCGCGCATTTCGCGCGACGCGGCGTGCAGGCCGAGGTGGTCAACGTGCAGGGGTCCGTGGAGCTCGCGCCGATCACAGGACTCGCGGAGTTGATCGTCGATCTCGTGGAGACGGGCTCGACGCTCGCGCAAAACGGACTAATAGAGCGCGAGGAGGTGTCGCGGATCTCGAGCCTGCTCGTCGCAAACCGCGCGAGCTACAAGCTCCGGCAGGGGCAGATAGCGCCGCTCGTCGAACGACTACGAGCGGCGATCGCTGGTTGACGCACTAAGCGCGCTCGGTACCTCCGTCCGTGATCGGCGCCGCAAGGCGGACGAGTGGATGGATGCGACGGAGCATGGCGCGGCCGATTCCCTTCACCTTGAGTAGATCCTCGATCTGCCGAAAGCGTCCGCCGGGGAGGCGAGCACGGAGCGCGAGAATCGCTTCGGCCCGCTTGGCCCCGACGCCCGGCAGCCGGCGGAGATCGTCCACCGTCGCCGAGTTGAGATCGACGGGGTCGTCCGGGGTCGCGCGCGACCTCGAAGACGCGGCGCTGACGGTCTGTGGTGCGGGCGCAATCTGCACCACCGTGACGGGTTGAGCCGGCGAGCTTGCTACGGCCACGCCGCCTGCGTCGACCCACGTGACCGGTCGCGGGTCCTCGGGGATCACGACCTGCGGTTTCGTAGCCAGGGCGGCAGCACCGTCCCCCGCTACGCCGCTCGCCACCCTCGCGTTCCCGGCGAGCGCCGAGCTACCGACGAACGCGAGTACCACCAGCCCCACGGCAATCGCGAGTGCGCGCGCCACGAGGCTCTCCTTCGCCCACGCGGACACCCGCGAGGCGAGCGACACGGGGACCGCGCTCTTTGCGCGATCCCCACGAAGCCCAGGTTGCATCTACCTCCTCCGCGCTCAGCCGAGCGCCCCCGCTTCGCCGGGCTGGACCGGCGCAAGGGCTGAGCTTCCGTCCCGCCGCCGCACTCGGGGTCCCTCGCCCGGCGCCCCAACCGGTTCACCCGAGAACCGCTCCGCCGGCTCCCAATCCCGGACCTGAACCATTCCGTTGATGGGAACAGCGTCGAGCCTGAGGTTCAGGGAACCGTCCTTGTTCACGAACCCCACGCCGATACGGGTCCAGTACGACTTGCCTGGGCTCCGCTCGACGACCGTGAAAACTGCCTTCATCGCCTTTGCATTCGCATTCGCATCCATCGATTCATCCTCTTTCCTGGCGCTCGACCGACGATCGGCCGCGCGCTTCGGGAGGGATGAGAGCGAGGCCCGTGCCGGTCCGAGGCACCTGGATTTTTCGAGGATTCGCGGATGCGCGCCCTGGCCCGGCCGGTTCCGGGGGTGGCGCGCGCCGCTCGAGCTGCCGAAACGTGGCTCCCGAGTTTCCTCGCATCGCGATCGGTGGCTAGACTACGCGCGGAGGTATCACCATGATCCGGGACGACTTCTCGACTTCCCGCCGCGCGTTCCTCGGTGGCGTCGCTGCGGCGACCGTCGCCGGTACGCTGCTGAAGAGCCGAGTTGCGCAGGCCGCCCCTCCGTCCAGTCTTGCCGCCACGCCGCCGGCTGGGTTCGTGCCCTTCAACGCGCCCGGACAGATCGTCAAGATCACCAAGCCGAACTGCCTCCAGGTGAACCAGCTCTATCCGAAGCCCGAAGACGCCAAGGCGATGTTCGAGCGCTCGATCATGGAGCTCTCGGGTAAGCCCGATCCCGTGTCGGCGATGAAGGAGTTCATTCATCCCGACGACATCGTCGTCGTGAAACTGAACGGCATCGCGCTGCAGAACATGTCGACCAACAAGGAGCTAGTACTCCCGATCCTCGACACGCTCATCGCGGCGGGTGTTCCGCCGCAGCACATCACCGTCTCGGAGCAGTGGTTCAGCTACCTCATCGGCACGCGCGTCAGCGAGCAGAACGTGCCGAAAGGGGTGAAGATCAACATCCACAACAACACCGACGCGACGATGGACGAGCGCGTGATCCCGGGCACGGGGATCTCCACGCAGTTCGTGAGTTGCCTCACGAAGGCCACGGCCGTCATCAACGTTGCCCTCATCAAGGATCACTCGATCCCCGGCTACACCGGGATGATCAAGAACATGGCGCAGGGGCTCCAGACGAAGCCCGCTCACTTTCACGGGCACCACGCGAGCCCTCAGCTCGCGATGCTGTATGCGCAGGACGTCATCAAGAGCCGGGTGCGTCTCTGCATCACCGACGGCTACAAGATCATGTTCGACGGCGGGCCGAAGTGGACGCAGCCGCGCTTCGTGCTCCCGCACGAGAGCGTGTACGCAACGACGGATCCCGTGGCGATGGACACGATCGGCGCACAGATGGTCGACAAGTACCGCGTCGAGAAGGGGCTGGGTACGCTCGCCGCAGCGGGGCGTGCGCCGGCGTACATCCAGACGGCGGCCGACTTGGGGCTGGGCGTTGGAGACCTCTCGCGGATCCGAGTGCGTGAGGTAGCAATCTAGAAGGAGCATATGGAGTGAAGGGAAGGACCGTCCTCATCACGGGTGCCAATCGGGGGATGGGGCGCGCGACGGCGCTGGCGCTCGCGGATCAAGGCGCGAAGCTCGTGCTCTTATGCCGAGACGAAGCGCAGGGGCGCGCGGTCGTGAACGAGATTCAGGCACGGGGCGCCGACGCGGATCTGCTCATCGCAGACCTTCGCTCCATGAGGGAGGTTCGCGCGGCAGCCCAGGAATTCCGGAATCGCCACGACGCCCTGCACGTCCTCATCAACAACGCCGGCGCGATCCACGCCGAGCGGCGCCTCACGGAGGACCGCGTCGAAGAAACGTTCGCCGTGAATCACCTCGCCCACTTCCTCCTCACCGTCGAGCTGCTCGACCTGATGCGAGAGAGCGCGCCCGCGCGGATCGTCAGCGTCAGCAGCGAAGCGCACAAGCGCGGGTGGATGCGCTGGCACGACTTGCACTTCAAGTCCGACTACAAGCCGCACCGCGCGTACGCGCAGGCGAAGCTGGCGACGATCCTCTTCACGCGCGAGCTCGCGCGACGCCTCGATGGAACGCGCGTGACGGCGAACTGCCTGCATCCGGGCGTGGTGGCGACGGGGTTCGAGGAAGCCGAGGGGTGGACCTCGTTCTTCCGGCGCTTCGCCAAGCCGTTCCTCACGCAACCCGAGCATGGGGCGAAGACCACCGTGTATCTCGCGTCGTCGTCGGACGTCGAAGCGGTCTCCGGAGCGTATTTCATCAACTGCAAGCCGGCGAGACCGAGCGGCTTCGGTCGCGACGATGGGCTGGCGCGGCGCGTGTGGACGACGAGCGAGACGATCTTGGGCATGCGAACGGCGAGCGCCGCCTGAATCACAGCGCGCCCGCTTGGCGCGCTGGGTTCGACCGAGGCGATCGCCAGGCGTCGCGCATCGGCGCCACGTCGCCTGGAAGCCGGCACGCGAGCGCAAATCGTGCGGTTCTCGTGGCGTGGTGTCAACCGGCCGTTCGAGCGATATGCTGAGCGTCTGACCGTGGGCGATTCGCGCGACCGAACGAGCAAAACCGTCACCGCCGTCGAGCCCGTGCGCGCACCGGCGCCCTCCGCGCGACGTAGGGGGGACGCCTGCATCGTCGTCCTCTACGGACCCGAGCTGGGGAAGCGCGCCGCCATCGGGCGCAGTGCGTTTCAGATCGGGCGCTCGTCGAAGAACGAGCTGCCCATCGATCAGGAGAGCGTGAGCCGCCACCACGCGCGCATCACGCTGCACGCGCGCACCTACCAGATCGAGGACCTTCAATCGACAAACGGTACGTTCGTGAACGACGAGCGGGTGACGGTGCGGCGCGCGCTGAAGGATGGCGACCAGATCCGCGTTGGACGCTCGATCCTCAAGTTCATGAGCGGCGCGAACATCGAGGCGAACTACCACGAAGAGATCTACCGGCTGATGACGGTCGATGCGCTCACGCAGGTCTTCAACAAGCGCTACTTCAACGAGGCGCTCGAGCGCGAATACAACCGCTCGCAGAGGTACAAGCGCGAGCTGTCGCTCCTCGTCTTCGACGTCGACCACTTCAAGGCGGTGAACGACGAGCACGGACACCTGGTTGGCGACGCCGTGCTCCGGCAGGTTGCGGCCGAAGTGAAACAGCGGCTGCGCGAGCAAGACATCCTGGCGCGGGTCGGTGGCGAGGAGTTCGCGGCGCTTCTGCCGGAGGTAGGCGAACCGGGAGCGCTGATTGCGGCCGAGAAGGTGCGGAAGATCGTGGAGGCGACGGCGTTCGTCGTGGAGATGGTCTCGGTGCGGGTGACGATCAGCGTCGGGCTGGCGTCCCTCGACCCGCGCGTGCGCGATCCGATGGCGCTCTTCGAACGCGCGGACGGTGCGCTCTATCGTGCGAAGGACGAAGGGCGGAATCGCGTCGAGCGCGGCTGAGAAGTTTCCGCAGGCGAGCTAGGGGCCCGGGCAGCTCGGGCACTGCACGACCATCGCGCCCTGCGCGATCCAAGCGCTGATTCGTTCGAGCTCGTCGATCGCCAGGGCGGCGTTCGGCGGGTAGGGCATCTGTTCGCCGAGGATGAGCTCGTTCAGGATCGATTGCTCGGAGGCGGACAGGGCGACAGTGGGGGCGTCCGGGTTGGCGGTGCTCGCGTTCAATGCGGGCGCCGGGAGTGGCGAGACCGCGGTCCCGCCGCAGGAGAGCGGGTTCGGCGAGAGGGCTGGGCTGCCGGGCGCGAGGAGCAGCTTGTACATCAGCCAGCTGTTGCCGGGATTTCCCGGGTCGATGATGGGCATGTCGATGCCGAATGGCGCCGCGCTGGCCGCCGTGCCGAGACCCGCTTGTGCGCCGGTATTGGACTCCTGAGAGACGCGGCCGATGGCGGTGTTCGCGAGGCCTATGGGCGAGTCGAGGGCCAAGCCTTCACGTGGATAGGTTCCGTCGCCGGGCGGCGTCCCGTGGCAGTTCGTGCTGCTGCAGTCGTTCTGGAAGAGCGGCAAGACGTCGTTGCAAAGGTCGATCGTGCGGTACTCCGACTCCGCCCCCGTCGAGGCGACCGCCAGGAACGTCTCGGTCACGGCCTTGGTCAACGTCGCGCCATCGATCGCCTTCGGCCCCGTGAGCCCCGTCGAGTCGCTCGCTTTCGCGACACCCATGGAGACGTTGTACGTGACCCCTTCGGTCAGCCATGCGCCGCCGGAGTTCGTCGAGAGCGTGACGACGCGTCGCACCGGGTCGTAGGTGATGACCGGGTTCAGGTAGTTCCCCGAGTCGTCGCTCAGAGAGAACGATTGGCGCGTAACCGAGCTCGGACTGAGCAGGCGATCGAACGCGATCTGGATGGTTCCGTCGTCCGGAAGCGTGCCACCCGTCGTGGCTCCGTTGAAGCCGACCACCTTGAGAGGAGGGCCGACGGGCGCGTGGACGTCGTGAAAGGGCCCCTGGTCGCACCCGGCCGCGAGGAGCGCGCCGCAGACCGCGACGCCGAGACTCAGCTCTCCGAGTAGAGCTGCAACTGCTCGCGGACCACGTTCTCGTTCACGCCCGAGCGGATGTGCTCCTTCAAGCAATCGGCCATCGTGAGGAGAAGCTCGTCGACTCCCTTGTCCTCGATCAGCTTGGCCAGGAGCTGCTTGGCCTCCCGGCTCTCGTCCCCGCGAAGGAACTGCCGAACCGTGTCGAGCGAGATCTCGCCCTGGAAGTCCAGGTACAGGTTCTCGAGCAGGTATCGAACAAGCTCTTTCACGGCGATCCTCCTTCAAGGGCGTGTCGCCCGCGGCCAGGCCGGGGGGCGAACAATGGGGCATCGGGCTATAGCGCCCGCCCACCGGCCTATGCAAGTACTGCGTGAGTAAATGAAGCGTGTTTCTGCGGATTACCGGCATTGCACGAGGTCCCTGTCGGCCGGCTCGTGGCAGACGAAGCAGGGGCGCGGATTTCGGCGGAATTGCGTGGAGCAGCCCGCCATGAAGCTCGCCCGGTGCGGATTGAAGCCCCCCCCGATGCCCTGCGCGCCGTGGCAGACGACGCAGTCGCGCTCGATGTGGCAGCTCACGCACGCGTTCAGGTTTCGCTCGGCCTCGAACGAGTGGTGCCCCGGCTTTCGCGGCGGGTCGCTCCAGATTTCCTTGGGGGGGTGGAAGCGTCCGGATTCGCGCACGTCCGCCGGGCCGCTCATCGTGATGCCGAGGCGCTGGTGACACTGGAGGCAGAAGCTCTGCTCGTTATGGCAGGAGCCGCACTTGGTCGTCGCCATGCGCGCCTCGATGGGGTGCATCGAGATGTAGTCGCTGGGATGGATGCTGCGCGGGCGGACGCGCCCGTCGTGGCAGTCCGTGCAGAAGTCTTCCTTGTGGCAGTTCGCGCAGAACTGGGAGTCGTTGCCGGCCACGGTCTTGTGGTGCTCGATCCAGTCGGGACCGTGGGCGGCGTCGTGTAGCCAGCGGGGGGGGAGCATCTCGCCGCTGGAAAACTCGGTGCGCATACGCCCAGCGCCTCCAACGCTTCCGGTCTGCGAGGTGTCGGTGGCCACGTGGCACGTGAGGCAGTCCCCTTTCGCCATCCCGCGCGCCGAGGAGTTCGTGGCCTGGTGGCAATGGAAGCAGCCGCGCATCCTGGGGAGCTGGTCGCGCGTCGCCAGCTCGAGCTGCCCGACGTCGCCGTGGCACTGCGGGCAGCCGATGTTCCGCGCGAAGTGCTTGGCGTGGTTGAACACCATGTTCGCCCGCGGCGGCTCGAACGGGGACACGAGGTTGCCGTCGCCGGCCTTGTAGGCGACGTGGCAAAACGCGCACTGGCCCATGGCGTCGTCACCGGGCGTGACCTTGTCGAGCTTCGAGTGGTCGGTCGAATGGCAGGTGTCGCAAGCTTCCCCGCTCGGGATGAGGTTGTCGCGCACTGACTGGCTGGTCGTGGCTGTCTTGTGGCAGGTGATGCACTTGAGCTTCGGGCCGGCCTCGTCGGTGACGTGGAAGCGGTGGTTGAAGCGGAGGGTGGTGTTCTGCGCGGGGAATACGGTCGTGCTGGGGCCGGTGTCGGGGTCGAAGCTGCCGGGGGGTAGCAGGGCGCTCGGGACGCGCTGGTCGTTGGGGAGCGGAGAGAGGCCGGAGGTGTAGTGCGGGGTCGCGGTCGGGGTCGGGGTCGCGCTTGCGGTCGAGGTCGCGGTTGGCGCGGTCGCGCTCGCCGTCGGTGCCGTTCGCGGGGGCGATTCGGGCGACTGGCCGAACGCGAGTGCGGCGGCAAGCAGGATCGCCACCAGCAGAAGCGCCAGCGGCAACCGGGGCGCGCGCGCGGACGACGCGTTCATTTCGTCACCGCCACGGTCAACCAGATCATCGCCCGGAAGCGCTGGCCGACCAGTCGATTGATGTCGTGCTGGAAGTCGAACATCGTCTGCGAGCGGGGGGCGAAGCGGTAGCCGATGCCGGCGACGTAGCCAACGCTGGTGGCGTCACGGTCGGGGCGGAGCTTGTCGTCCCACTGCCACACATTCACTCGCCCCGTGAGCACGTACCGCGTCTCGAAGACGCGCTCGCCACTGATGTCGCCGCCGACGCGATCTCCCGCCTGCCCGAAGTTCCCGCTTGCGCGCAAGCCGAGCGACCCCTCGCCGAACTTGTAGCGTGCGGAGACGTCGCCGCCGCCGTCGAAGCCGAGCGGATTGCTCGGGAAGTAGGCCCCCTGTGTGAGGGGCGAAGCGTTCGTCTGCGCTTCGCTCGTCTGCACTGTGTAGATGCGGGCGTGGCCGCCGGCCGAGAGGGCGACGTGGTCGCTCGCCTGGAAGAGGGCGCGGGCGCCGAGGTCGTTCATCGGCTCGCTCATGAAGATGTTCCAGATCGAGTCGGCGTCGAAGGTCGGCTGGTAGAACTGGTAGTCGAGCCCCACGGTGAGGCCGTGGCCGAGCAGGGCGTCGAGGTTCGCGTTCAGCGCTGCGAAGCGCGCGTCGTAGAGGTCGTAGACGAGGCCCGCCCGCGCGGAGCCCACGCCGGCCCACTCGGCGTCTACGCTGTAGCCCAGCTTCTCGGACGACACGCGCGTTCCCGAGTAGCTCGCGGGGGCGAACAGGCCGCTGGCGAACTCGCTCGTGTTCACCGTGCCCGTGTTCATCGCGCGCCGGTACGTGAGCCGCCCATGGAGCCAGCTCAACCCCGACGACTCGATAGCGGCGCCTACCACCGGCGCCACGTCGGATGGCTGGTACGACGGGTACAACGACGGGTCATAGCCCGTGCGATCCCCCCGCCAGACCCCGCCGCTCTCGAAGCGCGCGGTCGACAGAGGCATGCCGCCTCGCACCTCGAGCCCGCCGTACGCCTCGACTGCGAAGTAGTACGGCGTGGTGGCCTTCACCTCGCCGCCGTCGAACGAGTACCAGCCGAGCACGTCGGTGACGTACTGGCGGCCGAGTTTGAAGCCGAGCCACCCGCGCGCGAGCTTCCGCCCCTCAAGGTAGCCGTACATCAGGTCGATCTGCTGCGGCTGGAGGCCCGGGACCAGGCGGCCAAAGTTCGTGACGTCGCTCTCGGCGCCGTTCTGGCCGTAGTCGGCGTCGTAGCGGAGGCGCGCGCGGAACAGGAGCTGCGGCGCGTACGGATCGTTCGGCGGCGTGTCGAGGATCTCGTAGCCGGAGATCGCGAGCGTCGTGGTCAAGCGACGGCGATTGAGGACGGTCTCGCCCGACGGGGAGCGCACGTCGTAGAACTGCGCGGCCGTGTCGCTCTGCGCTTCGGCGTCCACGGCGAGAGCGCTCGTCGGCGCCCATGCGAGGACGCACGAAGCGAGCACGAGGCTCACGCGAACGGCAGCTCGTCTGCGGATCATGCTTCGCGTGCTCGCCGCCCCGCTTCGGGTCAAGAGGCTCAGGACGCTTACGCTTCGGACTTCACGTCGGACGCGCGCGCTCCCCCGAATTCCTTCACCAGCTTGTCGTCGTAGGTGTCGGCGACGGCGGCAAGGTGGCGGACGATCTGCTCGCATTCGCTCTCGTCGAGCCCTTCGGCGGGGCGCTCGCTCACGACCACGACGCGGTCGCCCACGAGGCCGAACGCGCAGTTCGCCAGCCCCTTGCCGTTGAGCTCGAGTAGCCGGACGTACAGAGGTTGCCGCGCCTCGGGCCCGGGGAGCGTCATGACCGGGGAAATCACGCGGAGGTAGAGCTTGTCGTCTTCCTTCCTGCGCGTGAGGTTGACGAGGATGGCCGCGCTCCCGCGCTGGAACGTCCAGCTGCACGTGTCCGGAGCCGTCTTGGCGGTTGCAGCGGAAGGGTCGATGCCGAGCTTTCGGATCGTCGCTTCCACGATCCCTTTCGCGTGATCGAAGTCTTGCACGCCCGAAGGATCCAAGGGGATGCGCCCCCTGTCAACGTCACTCTCGGGCAACGCCCGTTTCCCTATTCGCGACGGCCAGCGAACGATTGGGCGCGAGAACGCGAGAAGCAGGGGAGTGGTGAGGGAGTCGAGCGACGGTTCCGCCGTCGGCTTGACCCTCGCGTCGTGCGAGTGGCACGCTGTCGCATAGTTCGATAGGGCTAGAGGCTCACGGGCTCACACGCTCGCGCCCCCCCAACTCGCACCCCAGATGACCGAAGCCCAGCAGCAACGATACCGCGTCGTCGAGAAGCTCGAGTCGGGCGGCATGGCCGAGGTGTTCCGCGCCGAAAGCGAGGGGCTCCAGGGGTTCAAGAAGCAGGTCGCGATCAAGCGCGTTCTGCCGCACCTCTCCGAGAAGAAGAAATTCATCTCGATGTTCCTGGACGAGGCGCGCCTCTCCGCCCAGCTCACGCACTCGAACTGCGTGCAGGTCTTCGACATCGGCGTCGGCGACAACGCCTACTTCATCGTCATGGAGTACGTCGACGGGGCGAACCTGAAGACGATCGCCGAGTCGCTCCGGAAGGCCGGCAAGGAGTTCCCGGTGCAGTGCGCGGCGCTCATCGCCGTCGAGATCTGCAAAGGGCTCTCGTACGCGCACGAGCTCCGCGATCCGAACGGCGTCGAGCTGAAGATCGTTCACCGCGACATGTCGCCGCCGAACGTGCTCGTCACGAAGTACGGCGAGATCAAGATCGTGGACTTCGGGCTCGCGAAGGCCAACTCACAGCTCGAACGGAGCGAGCCGGGGATCATCAAGGGGAAGTTCTCGTACCTGTCGCCCGAGGCCGCCTTGGGACAGGAGGTCGATGCGAGGACCGACATCTTCGCGGTCGGCATCATCCTGTGGGAGCTCCTGAGCGGCCAGCGGCTGTTTCTCGGCGAGACCGACTTCCAGACGGTGAAGAAGGTCCAGCAGGCGGTCGTCCCGCCGATCTCGCAGATCAACAAGCAGGTACCGCCCGAGCTGGAGAAGATCGTGGCGCGCTCGCTGGCGCGCGATCCGAGCGTTCGGTACCAGACGGCGCGCGAGCTGGCGCAGGACCTGAATCGGTTCATGTTCCGGTTTGCGCAGCCGGTGAGCACGTTCGACATCGCGACGCTCGTGAACGGCGCGATGCGCGATCGCGCGCGGATGCGCCCGCAGCAGGGGTCGATCATCGACAAGCTGATCGAGGAGGCGCTCCTCGAGTTCACCTCGCTGAAGCCCGAAGAGGCGGGGAACTCGCCGTCGGAGAACAAGCGGGCGGAGATGGCGCTGTCGTCGTCGCCGCTGAACCCCGATCAGTTCGTCGATCCGACGAACTGGGCGAATGAGATCTCCATCGGCGACATGTCGCGCCAGCGGCACGATCCGTTGCGCGCCAACCTCCCCGCCGAAGCGTTCTCCGAGGGGAATCTCTCGGCGCTCGAGGACGAAGGGCCGATGTCTCCGCCGGCGCGTGGGCCGACGCCGGTACCCGCGCCGCCGGTGCTACCTGGGCCGATGCAGACCGCCGCCGCGCGTGCGGCCGGCGCGCCGAACGCGAAGGACCTGGTCGCCAGCCAGCAGCGCGGCAAGGGGGCGATCGTGGGAGCGGTCGTGTTCGTGGCGACGGCTGCGGCGTTTGCCGCCGCGTGGTTCGCGCACCTGATTCCGCACCACTAGCCCCATCCGCCGTCCGGGGGGGCGGGGTTGCTACGCCGTGCAGATCCGCGTGACCGCGGTTGCCGCCTCGATCAGGCGGCGGACGCGATCGCCGATGGCGGCGATGACGAGCGTGCCCGACGGGAGGGTGATCTCGCGGGCGATGACGTCGTTCTCTGCGTCCACGAGGCTCGAATCCCCGCGGGCCACGGCCCTGGCGACGCGAGCCAGCGCCTTCAGATCGGCGGGGGTTCCGGCCCCCGCGACGATCCGCGCGCTCGCCCCGTCGACCAGCGCGGCGCACCGCACGTCGCTCCGATCGAGCACCGCCTCGATCAGGTACTGAAGGGCTTCCTCGCGAACCTCGCTCCGCTTCTCTCGCTGCTCGAACATCATGGTCCCAATCGTATGGAAACCCCCACGCGTGCGTCCAATTCGCGGCGTGATATGAACGGGGCGCCATGCGAAGCGTGAAGTGCGGACTCATCCAGGCCACGGCGCCCGACGCGTCGAAGCACACGATGACGCAGCTCCGGGAGCTGATGATCGAGAAGCACCTGCCGCTCATCGACGAAGCGGGGAAGAGCGGCGTGCAGATCCTGTGCATGCAGGAGATCTTCACGGGCCCCTACTTCTGCGCCGAGCAGGACCCCAAGTGGTACGCGATGGCCGAGCGCATCCCCGACGGCCCCACCATTCGCCTCATGCAGGAGCGGGCCAAGCGCCACAAGATGGCGATGGTCGTCCCCATCTACGAAGAGGAGATGACGGGGGTCTATTACAACACCGCCGCCGTCCTCGACGCCGACGGCACGTTCCTCGGCAAGTACCGGAAGACGCACATCCCGCACTGCAAGCCGGCGTTCTGGGAGAAGTTCTACTTCACGCCGGGCGACCTCGGCTTTCCGGTGTTCGATACCAAGTACGCACGGATCGGTGTGTACATCTGTTACGACCGCCACTTCCCGGAGGGGGCGCGTGCGCTCGGGTTGGCGGGCGCGGAGATCGTGTTCATCCCCAGCGCCACCACGGCCGGTCACAGCGAGCACCTGTGGAAGCTGGAGCAGACGGCGCACGCCGTCGCCAACGGGTACTTCGTCGGCACGAACAACCGCGTGGGCCTCGAGGCTCCGTGGAACTTCGGCGAGTTCTACGGCACCAGCTACTTCTGCGACCCGCGGGGGAAGATCCTGAAAGAAGGCAGTCGCGACAAGACCGAGCTCGTCATCGCCGACCTGGACCTGGACGTCATCCAGGAGGTGCGGACGCAGTGGCAGTTCTTCCGCGATCGCCGCCCCGAGATGTACCAACCGTTGCTGGGAATGCCGCACCGGGATTCGAGTCGCGGTAGGTGATGGCTGTGGCACGTCGTACCTGGAAGCGAGTCCTGGCGAGCACGATTGCGTGCGCGCTCCTCGGGTGTGCGTCCATGACTCAGCACACCGACGCCGAGGCGCGCGACACGCGGTGCCCTCAGGGGATGGCGTACGTCGACGCGACCGCCACGACGCATGCGTACTGCATCGATCGCTGGGAGGCGTCGGTCGTCGAGGTGACCGCGGACGGGGAGAAGGCGTTCTCGCCGTACCAGAGCGTCTTCGGTCACAAGGTGAAGGCGGTGACCAAGCAAGGGGTCGTGCCGCAGGCGTACATCTCGCGCAACGAGGCGCACGACGCCTGCAAAGCGTCGAAGAAGCGCCTGTGCACGGAGGACGAGTGGGTTCGGGCGTGCGAGGGGAAGCAGCCGACGACGTTCCCGTACGGCGACGAGCGCAAGGCGGGGTACTGCAACGACCACGGCCGCCCGCCGTTGGCGACGCTCTATGCGGGCTCCTCGGACGCGCACTCGTACGAGCCGATGAACGACCCTCGCCTGAACCAGCTCCCGGGGACGGTCGCGAAGACCGGGCAGTTCAACCACTGCAAGAGCTCGTGGGGTGCGTTCGACATGGTGGGGAACGTGCACGAGTGGGTCGAGGACCCGGCTGGCACGTTCCGCGGCGGCTACTACCTGGACACGTCGATCAACGGCGAAGGGTGCAACTACAAGACGGTCGCACACGACGCCGCGTACCACGATTACTCGACCGGCTTCCGCTGCTGCGCTGACGCGCGCTAGTCACGCCGCCCGACTCAAAGGCACTCGATCTTCCGCCCCGTCACGCGGCACCCCTTCGCGCAGCTCCGGTTCGAGAAGTAGGCGCCCGAGCGGCAGATGAGCTCCGTGTTGCCGTCGCTCGAGCACGCGGCCATGCCCGAGATCCCGCACGGATCACCGACGTCGGAGACGGTCTCGTCGCACTCGTAGTCGGTCGCGTGGCACCCGGTCGTGCCTTTGCAGTAGCGGTCGAGCGCGAACGCTCCCGTCTTGCACACCAGGCGCGACTTCATGTCCGGTGCGCACGCGAACCCCCCCGCGTTCGTGCACGTGTCCCCTTTCAACGCGCGCGACGTGTCGCACGCGATCTGGTCACCCTTGATCTGGCAGCCATTCGCGCCGCGACACACCTGCACGGCCTTGAACGTCCCCTTGTCGCACAGGAGCGAGGTCGTCTTGTCGGCGCTGCAGGCGCGGTTCTCGGTGTCGCTCTCGAGGCAGGCGTCGCCCGCGCCGGCGGTCGAATCGTCGCACGTCACGCGCGCGCCGAGCTTCGTGCATCCGCCGGGGCCGCCGCACTTCGCCTCGACGAACGTGCCCCCCTGGCAGGCGAGGACCGTCGTGGTCCCCTCGCAGAGGGCCTGCCCTACCTCGCACTTGCCGCCGAGCTTGGGCTTGTTGCACGCGACGCTCATGAGGAGAGCGAGCGCGCTCGAAGCGAAGGCGAAGCGCGGAACGCGAGCGCGCGGGGTGGGCATCGGGGGGCATGTAAGACCATCCGAGGCGCGAAGGGCAATCCCCGTGAATTGGCCGAGGCGCACGTGTCGCATTGGATCCAGGGGGAGCCGAAGCCCTGGATCAATTACGAGCCAGTGCGCTGCGATCGCGAGCGGCGCGTCGTGCGAAAGGTGTGAAATTCCGCGGTGGGTAGCGCTGGCGCAAAGCTGGCGCACGACTTGTAACATCCAGTCGACCATGCGCTCCTCCATCCTCTCCTATCCGCTGCTCGCGACGCTCATCGCCACCTCTGCCGTCGTGGTGGCGTGCTCGTCGAGCCCCTCCACCGGCGGTGACGGCTCGCCCATCACGCATCCGGGGGACACGTCGTCGGGGAGCGGGTCGAGCGGTAGCAGCAGCGGGGGCTCCTCGAGTGGGGGCGGGAGCAGCGGGGGGGGAAGCGGTAGCAGTGGCAGCGGTAGCGGGAGCAGCAGCGGAGGGTCGAGCAGCGGGTCCACGGTCGACGCCGGCCCGACGAGCACGATCTCCGCCGACACCACCTGGGCGGACGGGATGAAGATCACGGGGCCCACGACGATCGCTGCGGGCGTCACAGTCACGATCGCGAACGGCGCGACCATCACCGTTTCGGCCGGCGCGTCGATTACGATCGAAGGCACGCTCACGGCCACGAACGCCACCAAGCACGCCGTGCTCACGGGCACCGGGTGGCCGGGGCTCGTCATCGCCGCCGGAGGGACGCTCAACGCGAACAGCCTCGACATCTCGGGGGCGACCCTGGCGCTCGATGTGACCGGCACGGCCGAGTACGACGCCGCGACGATCACGTCCTCGACGCCGTTCAAGGTGGAGATCAACGGCGCGCTCACCACCAAGAACGCGACGGTCACGACCGCGACCGGTGAGTCGACGATCGAGGGGGGGACGTTCACCGCGTCGTACCTCGACTACGACGCGAACGCGTCGGGCGCCCTCGAGATCGCGGCCGGGACCGTGAACATCTCCGATTCGACGTTTCACACGACCGTGCTCGATTCGCCTCCCGACATGATCACGTCCTCGGGCCCGAGCTCGCTCACGATGATCTACACCGAGATCGCCGGGCGACACTGCTCGTTCCACTTCGACGACGTCACGTCGTTCGACCTCGAGAACCTCAACGTTCACGACTCGGACTACGGCTTCATGATGTGGGGCTCGACGCCGACGAGCGGCACGCGCGTCGTGAAGAACTCGAACTTCGACGACCAGCAGTACGGGATTCACGAGGAGGGGACGAACGGGCCCATCACCGTGACGGGGTGCTACTTCAGCTCGACGAGCGCGATTCACCTGGCCGACCAGGAGATCACGATCTCGGGGACGGCGACGGCGGCGAACGCGAACGTGGGGCCGCGGCCGGCGCAGTAGGGCCCGGAGTCCGCGGCCGGACGCGACCGACCGGCGTACCGACGGGGCCGACCGCGTTACCGACGCGAGCGACCGGCGTACCGACGGGGCCGACTGCGTTACCGACGCGACCGACCGGCGTATCGACGGGGCCGACTGCGTTACCGACGCGACCGACCGGCGTACCGACGCGAGCGACCGGCATACCGAATGCGTCGGTAGCGCGGTCGGAGGGGGCCGGACGTCGTGGAGACGCGCTGGTAGGGCGGTCGGGGGCGTTGGGAGCCCGGTCGGACGCGGGAGGACCTCGTGGGGACGCGACTTCTCCGCGGTCCGACGCGACGGTCTGGCGAGGGGACGCGACTGCTCGACGGTCTGACACGGCGGATGGGCGAGGGGTCGCGGTTGCTCGCCGGTTCGATGTTCTCGCGTACGCGTAGCCCACGAGCCGCAGGTCGCTCCTGCGACACGATCGAGCGCTCGACGTGCCCGCCCCGCCGCCGCGCTCGGCGCACGCTTCTCTCATCGCTCCCTTGGCCATGCGCTCGCCGAGCCACATGCCCACAAGTCACTCCGCCCCACGTGTGTCTCGATGACTCCCGGCCCAGCAGACGCGACGACCCGCTCTGCGCGCGCAAGCGCCCCCTGGCACCCGGCACGTCGAGTGCAGTGGACCACAAGCATGAATGCGGTTGCCCCAAGTCGAGCTTGCATCGTCGTCGCCGAGGACGACGGCCCGATGCGAGCGGTCGTCGCCGAGTCGCTGCGGCACGACGGCCACATCGTCCGGGAGCTCAGTGACGGCGCGCGGCTCCTCGTCCACATCGCGCGCCAGTACCAGAAGCACGACCCGACTCACGCGATCGATCTCATCGTCTCCGATCTGCGCATGCCGGTGGTCTCGGGCCTCGCGATGCTCCGTGGACTTCGCGCTGCGCACTGGGAAACGCCCGTGATCCTCATGACGGCGTTCGGCGACGAAGACGTCCGCGCCCAGGTCGCCGAGCTGCACGCGGTTCTCCTCGACAAGCCGTTTTCGATGGCTGCGTTGCGCGCGAAGGTGAACGAACTCCTGGCGGCGCATCGAAACTGATTCGGCGCCTCGGCCCTCGCATCGGCGGCCTCGGGTTCGCGCCCCTGGCCGCATCGTCGGTCGCCGGTGCCGCGCACGCCCTTGCGCTCGCTCGGTCCGTGGCTATGCATGGGCGGATGGGCACTCGCCGCCTCCGGCTCCTCCTGCGCGCCGTCCGGGTGCTCGTTGCCTGCCTGGTGCTCGGGGTGGTCGCGGCGCCGTGGACGGCTGCGGCCGCAAGGCTGGACACGGTCGTGTGCGTCGCCTCTCCGCTCCGCGCCTCCTCGGCCGACTCGCGCCGGGTCGCCGCCCGAAGCGTCGTGACCCGCGGCTCCGCCCGAGCGCCGGCCGGCATCGTGAGCGCGCTGCTGCGCGATCCGCGCCCTGCGCTTCGACTCGTCGCCCGAACGCCCGCCGGCGCTCGCGACGTCGTCGTTCGTCGCAGGGTCTATCTGCACCACGCAGCCCTCCTCTACTGAGCCCGCGACGGAGCCGTCCGTCGCGCCCGCTCACCAAGGAGGAAAAGTCATGTCGTCGATTGCCCGGCCCCGGCCGGAGTATCCATGGGTCCATCTCGCGCGCGCCGCGCGGCGTCTCTGTGTGCTCGCTCTCCGGATCGTCATCGTCGGGCTCGCGATGGGCGTGGCGCCTCCGTCGCTCGTCGTTCGGGTGCTGCGTCACGACGACCCGATCGTCCAGGTCGAGGAGGACGAGGCGCCGTAGCCTGCGTCCCGGTGCAATCGAAGCTCGCCGATGCCGCGGCTCGCCTGCCGGCGCCACGCGCTGACGCTGCGCGCGACGACGTGCCCCTACCTAGTGCTCGATGCGCGTCGCCGACGCCGCCGCTTTGGTCTCCCCCGCCGACGACGCCGGCGCCGTCGCCGGCAACTCGATGGGCGCCGTCTCGTCGTGCGTCTTCGGCGGGGGGCGCAGCAGCTTCGCCTCGTTCGCCATCTCCTCCTCCGCGGCGATCTCCGCGCGCCGTATCAGTCCGAGCAGACCCCGCGCCCGCGCGAACGTCTTGGTCGGGCGGAGCGGGCGATCCGAGAAGAGCGCCTGGTGGTCGAGCAGCTCTTGCCGCTCGTCCATCCGCTTCTCGACGATGCGTCGCATGTCCTCCTGATCGCGCACGATGTACGGCGTGAGCACGAGCACGAGATCGCTCTTCTCGCGCGTGTCGTTGACGCGGCGGAAGAGGGCGCCGATGAGCGGGATGTCCCCGAGGAGGGGGACCTTCACCGTCTCGTGCGAGATCTTGTCGGCGACGAGGCCGCCGATCACGCACGTCTGCTGATCGTGCACCGTGAGCGTCGTCGTGGCGCCGCGCTCGGTGAAGGGGAGCGTCCCTAGCGTCCCCTCGGGGATGCCCGTCGTGTCCGAGATGGTCTCGATGATGTCGAGGCGCACGTCGTCCGACTCGTTCACGTGCGGCGTGATCTTGATCTGCGGCCCGAGCGGTTTGTAGTTGTTGAGCGCGGGAGCCGTGCCGAGAAACGACGACGATGCACCCGTCGCGCCGGTCAACGACGAGTACGACTGTGCGTTTTGCTGGAGCGAGCGGTTCACCGTGACGTGAAACTCGCTGGGGACGTTGTCGGTCGCGAGGATGTGCGGCGTCTGGAGGATGTCGCTGTCGAGCGTGTGCGCGCTGGCCTCGATGAACGCGCCGAAGGCGGGGATCGACTCGCCGAACGCCGTCATGGTGGGACCGCGGATACCGAGCGCGAGGGCCTGGAGCGTGGTGTCGCTGGCGGCCGAGGCGGCTGCGGTGAGCGGCTGGCCGATCGAGTTGAGCGCGTTCATGCCGCCGTACACGCTCGTTCCGTTCGAGCCGAGCCCGCCGATCCCGTGCCACTGCACGCCGATGTTCGTATCGCGCTGGAGCGTCACATCCATCACGACCACGTCTATGTAGACCTGCCGCTTCGGCTTATCGAGCTTCGCGATCACGTCGCGGACGGCGGCGAAGTCGTGCTCGGACGAAGTGACGAGGATCGAGTTCGTCGTCTCTTCGGCGCTCACTTTCACCTGCGAGTCGAGCAGCGCCAGCGGCTCTGCGCCGTTCGCCCCCTTCGCCGCGGCACCCGAGGGGCCCGCGCTCTGCAGCGCTTCGTTGATTGCCGGTACGATCTTCTTCGCGTCCGAGTGCTCCAGAAGCACCACGTGGATCGCCCCTTCGCTCGCGACCGGGATATCGATGCGCTCCAGGAACGCGAGCACCCGGTGGTACGACGCCTCGCTCCCCACGACGAGCAGCGAGTTCGGGCGATCGAGCGCGACGAGTCGCGTGAGCCGGTCGCCCCCCGGCAGCCCCCCAGGCTTCGCCGACGCTTTGAGGTCGAACACCTCGGCGAGCTTCTTCTGGATGTCTGCCGCGGCCACGTAGAAGAGCGGCACCATCCACACCTTGTCGCCCGGCTGCGCGACGTCCACGTCCTCCAGAATGCGCTGCATGCGTCGGATGTTCTCGCCCGTGTCCGTGAGGATGAGCAGGTTGCCGGGTGCATACGGAACGACCGCAGCGTCGCGCGTCGTGAACTTCGAGAGCACGTTGGCCGCGATGTCATCGGCATTCACGTGATGGAGACGCAGGACGTGGGTGACGTAGCGCTCCTCTCTCGTCGCCCCCTCGTCGAGCAGCACCACCGGGGTGGCCTGCTTCGCGACGTCCTGCGTGTCGACGATCTTCCAGAACGCGCCGCTCGGGATCACCGTGAGCGCGTTCGCCTGGAGCACGGCGAGGAAGGCCTCGTACGCCTCGGCCACGGTGACCTTCTCGGGCGCGAAGAGCGTGGCCTTGAGCCCCTTGGCGTGCGGCGATGCGACGATGAACCGGCGCCCCGTGAGCTGACCTATCGTGCGCACCAGCTCCGAGAGCTCCGCGTCTTCGAGGACGAGCGAGACCTTGTAGTCGGGCGACTTCGGCTCGAAGTGCAGCTCGGGGGCGCCGGGGCTCGTCGGGTGATCCGACGGTGGCTCGCCGGTGCGCGCGGGCGACGAGGGGGGCGGGGGAGAGGGGGACGGCGCAGTCGTCGTCGACTTCACCGGGATCACCTGCGGCGTCGCGAGGCTGGGCGGAGAGCGGGCGGCGCTCGCGTTGCCATCGGCCCGCGCGGAGATAGCCGGCGCCAGGAGTGCCACGAGGACTACCGACGACAGTGCGTGTCTCACGTGGGCGACGACGAGCGCGGGCGGGTCGGCATTCCGCGCGCGCGAGCGTTTGACCAATTGGCATCGAAGCGGCGAGCGCGGGGCGGACGGCGACAAAATGCGCGTGGTACGCTCGACGTCGCGAAAGGGGGGAGAGCGAGCGCCGTGAGCAAGGTCGTCATCCAGCCGGATCGGCTCCCGCCGTCCCAGGGAGAGCGCGTCGCGCGCGTCGAGCGGCAGCTGGCGCTGGCGCAGGCGATCACGCACATCGGCAGCTGGGACTGGGAGATCGCGACCAACGAGCTCACATGGTCCGACGAGCTTTACCGGATCTACGGGCTCGAGCCGGGGGAGGGGGAGGTGTCGTTCGGGGCGTTCCTCGCGCGCCTCCACCCCGACGATCGCCCGCGCGTCGAGCACGACGTGGGCGCGGCCCTCCGGCGCGGCGGGCGGTTCGCGTACGAGGAGCGCATCGTCCGCCCCGACGGCACCGTCCGTACGCTCGACACGGTGGGCGAGGTGCGGACCGACAAGGACGGGCGCACGACGGGGCTCATCGGCACGTGCCGCGACGTGACCGACGAGCGGAAGCGCGACGTGCAGATCCGCAGCTTCACGGACATCGTGCGCAACGTGCAGATCGCGCTGTGCGTGTGGAGCGTGGACGACCCCGAGAACGCCGACACCATTCGCCTCGTCGCTTCGAACCCGGCGGCCGACCGCCTGATGAACCGCGACCTCGGGGCCTTCCGGGGCAAGACGCTCGGCGACGTACGACCCAAGGGGCGCGGGGGGCAGTACGAGAGCTTGATCCTCGAGGTCGCGCGTGACCGGAAGGTGCGCGAGGCGAGCACGCTCGAGTCGCGCAACCCGAGCGACCGCACGCGCGCGGTGTCCATCAAGGCGTTCCCGCTCCCCGGCAAGAACGTGGGGACGGCCGTGGAGGACGTCACCACGCAGATGCTGACGCGCAAGCTTCAGGAGGCCGAGCAGCACGTGCTCGCGTCGCTCGCGGAGGGGGCACCGCTGGTCGACGTGCTGGGGGACCTCGTGCGCGCCGTGGAGGCGCACTCGCCCCCCGCCATCGGCGCGATTCACCTGCGCGATACCGACGGCGACGTGTACCCGGAGCGGGTCTCACCCAGCCTCGAAGGGGAGCCGCAGAGCCTGCACGTCTATGCCTCGGAGCCGATTCTCGCGCGCGACGATCGCGATCTCGGCGACTTCGTCCTCTACATGCGCGAGCCGCGGAGGCTCAGCGACGAGGACCAGGCGGTGCTGGAGCGCGCGGCGAACCTCGCGCGCATCGCCATCGAGCGGCGCCAGCTGGAGGATCAGCTGCGCGAGCTCTCGGCGCACGTGGAGAGCGTGCGCGAGGACGAGCGGACCGGGATCGCGCGCGAGATCCACGACGAGCTGGGGCAGGCGCTCACGGCGCTGAAGATGGACATCGCCTGGATCGCGCGGCGCTCGTCGTCGGACGCGGGGATCGCGAAGGACGCGCTCCAGGAGAAGCTGTCGGGGATGTCGAAGATGGCCGACGAGATCATCGGCCAGGTGCGCCGCATCTCCGCCGCGCTGCGCCCCGGCGTGCTCGACGACCTGGGGCTCGTGGCCGCGATCGAGTGGCAGGCGAGCGAGTTCGAGTCGCGCACGGGGATCTCCTGCACCGTGCGCTGCGAGGGGGAGGAGCTGACGCTCGATCGCGAGGCGTCGACGCAAGTGTTCCGCATCTTCCAGGAGGCGCTCACGAACGTTGCGCGGCACGCGGAGGCGAACCACGTCGACGTGCGCGTGGGGACGCATGCCGACTGGTACGTGCTCGAGGTGCGCGACGACGGACGTGGGATCGCGCTCGACGCGGCGCACGCGCGCAAATCGCTCGGGTTGCTGGGCGTCCGGGAACGGGCGCGCAGGCTCGGCGGAAGCGTCACGGTCGAGCGGGGCGCGGCGGCGGGGACGGTGCTGTCGTTGAAGGTCCCGCTCGTGCGGCTGTTGCCGCCGGCGAGCGAGACGCCCGGGGGGGGGACTGGATGATCAAGGTGCTCATCGCCGACGACCATGTCGTCGTGCGGCGCGGTCTGCGGCAGATACTCAGCGAGGTGCCGGAGATCTTCGTCGGCGGCGAGGCGTCGAACGCGCAGGAAGTCCGGGATCTGCTGCGCGCCGAGCGGTGGGACGTGATCGTGCTCGACATCAACATGCCCGGCGCGAGCGGCATCGAGCTCCTGGGGGAGCTGAAGCGCGAGCACGAGACGGCGCGCGTGCTCATTCTCACCGTGTCGCCCGAGGACCAGTATGCCGTGCGCGCGATCAAGGCGGGCGCAGCGGGGTTCCTCACCAAGGAGAGCGCGCCGGAGAAGCTGATCGAAGCGGTGCGCAAGGTGGCGAGCGGTGGGCGCTACGTGAGCCCCGAGCTGGCCGAAGCTCTGGCGTCGCTGTTCGCGGGCGAGGGGGGCGGGGCGCCGCACGAGCGGCTCTCGGACCGCGAGTTCGAGGTGATGAAGATGCTCGCGTCGGGGAAGACCGTCTCTCAGGTCGCGGCCGAGCTGACGCTCAGCGTGAAGACCGTGAGCACCCACCGAACGCGCATTTTGAAGAAGATGGACATGCACACGAACGCCGAGCTCACGCACTACGCGATGAAGAATCGCATCGTGGAATAGCGAATCGGCCCAGCTCCACCGCGCGCCGGTTCCCGTTCACCGCTTGCTCGTCTCCTACGGGCCGTAGGACGAACGCTTACGGCGAACGAGCGCGAGTCCTACACGCGGAGGACGGCTTGGCCGACGCCCTCGTTTCGCTTCTGCACTAGTGTTTCAAGGGTGAAAGTCCTGGTCATCGATGACTCCGCTGCCGTGCGCGGCCGCCTCGTGGCGCTCCTCGGGGAGCTGTCGGGGGTCGAGGTCTTCGAGGCGGCGGGGGCGACGCAGGCCATCGAGACGCTCCAGCGCGAGACGCTCGCGATCATCGTGCTCGATTTACACATGCCCGGCATGCATGGGCTGACGTTCTTGCCGATCTTGAGGCGGGCGCAGGCCTCGGCGGTCGTGGTGGTGCTGACCAACGACGCCAGCCCCGCGCACCGTCGCCAGTGCGAGGAGCGCGGCGCGAATTTCTTTTTCGACAAGTCGCGCGACTTCGAACGCATCGCCGATGTGGTCGCGTCTGCGCGCGCGAACACCTGAGATCGCCGGGCGAATCGCTCCTACTCCCCCACCGCCAACGTCCGACGCCAATGTGCGGGCGCGGCTGACGGGAGGCACGCCCCGGAGTGCCTACGACTGAGGGCATGCGAGACGAAACCTTTTCGGCGGCCGTTCAGCGAACACTTCGCGCGGCGCTCGATGCTTCCACTCAGGCGCTCATCGTCATCGGTCGCGACGGCGCGGTCATTCTCTCGAACCCGGCGGCGCAGCAGCTCGGCATCTCGTTGGAGAAGCTCGCAGACGAGCTGATTCCGCACCGGCCGTCGATGATCGAGCGCGGAGAGGGGACCATCGAGATCACGCGCCTCGACGCGCTCGGCCGTCCGCGCCGCTTCGCCCTCGACTGCGTGATGCGCGACGGGCTCGACGTCGTCACCGTGCGCGACGTCACCGATCTGCGCTGCCTCGACGCCGAGGTCCGCCAGCTACGGCGCCTGGACGCCGTCGGCAACGTGGCCGCGAGCGTGCTGCACGACTTCAACAACCTGATGACCCCCATCGTCTGTTCCAGCGCGCTGCTCGAGCGCGCCGTCTCCAGCCAGGATCACGCGGCGGGACTCGCGCGCGAGATTCGCGAGGCGGCGGAGCGCGCGGCCGACCTGCTCCGGCGCGTGCTGTCGTTCGCGCGGCGCTCGTCGTCGGCCGGGCCGGCGCGGGTGAGCGTCGCGGCGACGATCACCGAGTTGAAGTCGCTGCTGGACCGCGTTGGCGGCGCGGGTGTGAAGGTCGCCGTCGAGCTCGGGGACGAGGAGGACGACGCCGTCATCGATCGCGAGCAGCTCGATCACGCGGTCCTGAATCTCGTCGCCAACGCCCGCGACGCGATGCCGAACGGAGGCACGATCTCCGTGCGCTCCGCGAACGTCGTCATCGGCGACGAGGACGTGAACGACCAAGACGGCGGCGCCGGGCGCTCGTACGTCGCGGTCACGGTCTCGGACACCGGCGTCGGCATGAGCGCGGAGGTCAGAGAGCGGATCTTCGAGCGCTTCTTCACCACGAAGGCCGAGGGGCGCGGTACGGGGCTCGGCCTCGCGAATGCGCGTCGCTTCGCGAACGAGAGCGGCGGGTTCCTCACCGTGCACAGCGAGCCCAACGTGGGGACGACCGTGGTGCTCTACCTTCCGCGCGTCGAGCCGCGCGTGATCTCCGCGCCGGCCGCGAGTGCGACGCACGAGATCCTCGGGGGCAACGAATCGGTCCTCGTGGTCGACGACGATCCGCTCGTACGGAGCGCGGTCGTCGCCGTGCTGGAGTCGCGCGGGTATCGCGCCCTGGACGCAGCGTCGGGGGAGGAGGCACTCGCGTACCTCGAAGCGCACGGCAAGCCGATCGATCTGCTCGTCGTGGACGTCGTGCTGTCGGGGATGAACGGGCGCGAGCTCGCGCGGCGCGCGCAGTCGATTCACCCCGTGAAGGTGCTGTTCACGTCGGGACACACACCCGGAGTGTTGGAGCGTCACGGGTTCGACGAGAGCGACGCGCACCTGCTCCGCAAGGCGTTCACGCCGCGAGCGCTTTGCGCGAAAATCCGCCAGATCCTCGACGCCCGGGAGTCGTCCGCCGCCGCGTGCGGGTGACGGACGAGGGGGGCACGACGCTTGCTAATTCGGATGGCGGAGTCATCCCATTCATGACGAGACTCGCTACCTTCCGCGACGAACAGGCCTTCCTCGCGCTCCCGATGCCGCGCGAGCGCCTTCCGCGCGCGACCATGATTCGCAGCACGTGGATCGGCTCCTCGCTGCAGGCGCTGCGCGAGCGTCAGCTCTATGACAGGTATCTCGAGCATCTTCCGCGCGAGTACCACGCTCCGATCCTCGAGTCGGTCGCGGGGAGCTGGCTGCCGATGTCGCTCGGCGTCGCTCACTACCGGGCGTGCGATGCGCTCGGCCTGAGCAAGCGCGAGTCGTGGGACATCGGCGTTCAGGTCACGCGCAAGGTGCACGGCACGTCCCTCGGGCTCGCGATTCGACTCGCAAAGCAGACCGGCGTGACGCCGTGGACCGTCCTCGCGCAGCTCGGTCGCCTCTGGGACCGCGTGTACCAGGGGGGCGGCGTGTCCGTGTTCAAGAACGGGCCGAAAGAGGCGGTGGTCGAGATCGTGGGGTGGCCGCTCTCGCCGATTCCGTACGTACGTCAGAGCATGCCTGCGGTCGTGCACGGCATCATCGAGATGTTCTGCACGAAGGTCTTCACGAGCGACGTTCCGGGGCTCGCGTCGACGTCGTCGCTCGGGTTGAAGTTGCAGTGGGTATGAGCAAGCCGCGGTCAGTACTGCACGACGGCGCGGATCGACTTTCCCTCGTGCATCAGGTCGAACGCTTCGTTGATCCGCGCGAGCGGGAGGGTGTGCGTGATGAGCGGGTCGATGGAGATCTTCTTCTCCATGTACCAGTCCACGATGCGCGGCACGTCGGTGCGCCCGCGCGCGCCGCCGAACGCCGAACCCTTCCATACTCGCCCCGTCACGAGCTGGAACGGACGAGTCTTGATCTCCTGCCCCGCGCCGGCGACGCCGATGATGACGCTCACGCCCCAGCCGCGGTGACAGCACTCGAGCGCCTGGCGCATCACGTCCACGTTGCCGATGCACTCGAAGCTGTAGTCGGCGCCGCCGCCGGTGAGCTCGACGAGGTGGGCGACGAGGTCTCCCTTCACGTCCTTCGGGTTGACGAAGTGGGTGAGGCCGAAGCTGCGGGCGACCTCGGCGCGGGCCGGGTTGAGATCCACGCCGATGATCTTGTCGGCGCCCACCATGCGGCACCCCTGCACCACGTTGAGCCCGATGCCGCCGAGGCCGAAGACGACGACGTTCGCGCCGGCCTCCACCTTCGCGGTGAAGAGCACGGCGCCGATGCCGGTCGTCACGCCGCAGCCGATGTAGCAAATCTTGTCGAACGGCGCGTCGGGGCGGACCTTCGCGAGCGCGATCTCCGGGAGCACCGTGTGCTGCGCGAAGGTGGAGCAGCCCATGTAGTGGTGGATCTTGGTCTTCCCGATCGAGAAACGGCTCGTGCCGTCGGGCATCACGCCCTTCCCCTGCGTGGCGCGGATGGCGGTGCAGAGGTTGGTCTTCCGCGAGAGGCACGATTTGCACGTGCGGCACTCGGGCGTGTAGAGCGGGATCACGTGGTCGCCGGGCTTCACGCTGGTGACGCCGGCGCCGACCTCCACGACGACGCCTGCGCCTTCGTGGCCGAAGATCGCGGGGAAGAGCCCTTCGGGGTCTCCGCCGGAGCGCGTGAACTCGTCGGTGTGGCAGACGCCCGTGGCCTTGATCTCGACGAGTACCTCGCCGGCGTGCGGGCCCTCGAGGTCGACGTCCTCGATGACGAGTGGTTTTCCAGCTTCGTAGGCGACGGCGGCGCGGGTCTTCATGACGGCGAAGACTACGCTGACGTCTCCGCGTCCGAAATCGGCCAGACGCGCGCGCGCTGATCGCGTACGAACCGGGATCATGGCGGCACGGAAATACGACTACCTGCTCGGGGACGGACGGCGCGAAGCGGCGCGCTTGCAGCGGCAGGCGGCGCTCTGGGATCCGACGACGCACGCGCTGTTCGATCGCCTCGGCGTCTCGCGCGGCATGCGCGTGCTCGAGGTGGGGCCGGGGCGCGGATCGCTCCACATGGAGCTGCGGCGACGCGTGCGGGGCCCTGTGGACGCGGTCGAGCGATCGGCGGCGTTCGTGAGCGCGCTCCGGAAGCGCGTCGCGCGCGACGGGCTCGGCGAGGGGAACGTGTGGCAGTGCGATCTGCTCGACGCGCCGCTCCCTGCGAACACGTACGACCTCGTCTTCGCGCGCTGGGTGTTCCTGTTCCTCCCCGATCCCAAGGCGCACTTGAAGAAGCTCGTGCGCGCGCTGAAGCCGGGCGGGCGCATCGCGATCCAGGACTACCTGCGCCGCACGCTCTCGCTCGTGCCGGAGCCGCCGGAGTGGGATGCGCTCGCGCGCGCGGACCTCGCGTTCTTCGCGACGCAAGGGGGCGACGCGAACATCGGCGCGCGGTTGCCGACGCTGTACCGCGAGGTGGGGCTCACGGTGCAAGAGGTGGAGCCGACGATGCACTTCGGGCATCCCGGGTCGCCGGCGTGGCGGTGGATGACGGACTACTTTCTGGGAGTGATGGACCGGCTCGCGCGGGAGACGGGCGCCAAGAGCGGGCTCACGAAGGAGAACGCCAAGCGGCTGCGGAAACAGTGGCAGGCGGCGGGGAGGGAGAGGACGTCGTTCGTGCTGGGGCCGACGGTGCTCGATGTGGTGGGGAGGAAGAAGCGGTGAGGCGAGCGTTCGTACTCGCGCGCACAGGCGGAGCGCGGCTCGCGGCCTCAGTCCCCGTTCGTCATTCAGAGCGGCGCGGAGCGGCGCGAAGAATCCAAGTAGGCGCTCGCTGAAGAGGCGGCTCGCGCGCTACGTAGATTCCTCGGCCGCTGGCCTCGGAATGACGGAGCACGTGAGGAAGATCGGGGGCGCTCTACACCGCGCCCCGTCCGCGCGCGTCACTGCCGCGCGCGGACGGGGGGTGCTTGGCGGGGATCACGCAGTCGCCGCCGGTGTTCCGGGCGCGGCCTGCGGTGCCGGTGCTGCGGGCGTGGCCGGCGTCGCGGTGGACATCGTCGGCTCCGTCGACGCGCTCGCGGATTTCTTCCGCGAGCCGGTCTTCGGGGCCGCCGTCGTGACCGCGTCGGTCGTCGACTTCTTCGGACGCGGCTTCGGCGCGAACGCCTTGGCCACCTCGGGGAAGCGATCGGCGAACGTTCCGTCACGTGCGAGGGCGTAGCGCACGCCCAGCTGCATCCCGTTCATCAGCTTCATGGCCGCGTCCCATGACGTGCCACGCTGAGAGCGCGCATACGTGTTGAACGCGGTGGCTTTCGCCGCCACGCCCGTCCACGCATGCGCCGTGTCGAGAGCCGCAGCGAGCTGCTGCGGATCGACCGCGTTCGTGCCGAGCTCCGCGAGGAGCGCTGGCGCGCTCGTCCGCAGCTCGGCCACCAGATCAGGTGCGACAAGGGTCAGCCCCGTCTTGGGGCGCCTCCCTTTCCTGCCGAGCCGCTCCGGCGCGATCCACGCGTCCGGCGGAGCCGACACGGTGGTGGGGATGGGGTTCACGCTCGCGACCGACGCGGGCGTCGTCGACTCCGGAGCAACCGGAGCGACCTCGGAAACGACCTTCTTCTTCTTCGACGACGACATGTTCGACTCTCCTTGCGTCGGTGTTCTTTCCGACGAACCGAGTTGTAGGCCGGGGGCCTGTCAAAACTGGCCAGGGGCAAAGAACGGGGCCGGTCGACCGAGGAATTTGGACTTCGCGCGGATGCGATCATGGAAGCGGCACGAAACAAGGCATGCCGTGGGGGGTGGCCAGTTTTGACACCCCCCCGTGCTAGGGCGCTGCGCGCTCCTCTGGGTCGCCGCGTGAGCTGCGCGGCAGCTGGCGCGAGCGCGCTGGACCTCTCCGCGAGCTCGCCGGATTGCGGCGGAGGCGAGCTAGGCTCCGGCGGAAGCCGGCTAGGCTCGGGCGGAAGCTGGCTAGGCTCGGGCGGAAGCTGGCTAGGCTCGGGCGGAAGCTGGCTAGGCTCCGGCGGAAGCTGGCTAGGCTCCGGCGGAAGCTGGCTAGGCTCCGGCGGAAGCTGGCTAGGCTCCGGCGGAAGCTGGCTAGGCTCGGGCGGAAGCTGGCTAGGCTCCGGCGGAAGCTGGCTAGGCTCCGGTGGAGTCCACGTTGGCTTGCGATCGAGCGATGCCGATCCGCTCGCTCACGTCCCGCCGTCGACGCTCGAAGCGCACGGGCAGCAGACCTCCAGTCCCACCGCATCCGTGCGCCGCGAGCAGCCCGATCGCGACGAGCGACACTCGGACGGTTCGCGCGCCCCCCCGCTCACGGCTTCGTCCCCCCCTTCGCCCGTAGCTCCTCCTCCGTCCGCGCGATCGCCTTCTCCACGTCCTCGCGATCCGTCGGGTTCGTCGCCACGTACTTCCGCAGGTACTCCACCGACTTCTCGAGCTCCCCCGCGTCGCGGTACGCGCGGCCGATGTTGAAGAGCACGTTCGGCGCAGGCACCGCGTCGTTCGCCTGCTTCAGCTTCACGATGCCCGCCTCGTAGCGCTTCGCCTGGATCTCGATCATCGCCTCGCCGAAGAGCCGGTGCGCGCACGCGCGGAGGTCGAGCTTCGGCGGCGAAGAGGAGCGGCGCGCGGCCTCGGCCTGCTCGAGCTGCGCGAGCACGGGCGCGACGAGCGCTCCGTCGCACGGGCCGGTGTCGAGGTACTCGCGGTAGGTGCGGATGGCGCTCGGGCGGTCGCCGCTCTCCTGGTACGCGCGAGCGATGTCGAAGATGACGTTGCGCGCAGGGACGAGCGCGCGCGCGTCGTTCAGCTTCGCGATGCCGTCGCCGTAGTGACACGCGGCGACGTCGGCCATCCCTTCGCGAAAGAGGAGAGACGCGCGCTGCCGCTGTTCGGCGGTGGCGGCGGGGGCGAGGTCGGTCTCCGTGCAGTTTGCGCCGGCGACGGAGGGGGGAGAGCTCCGTTCGCCGACGCAAGCGACGGCGAGGAGCGCGAGGAGCGTGGCGGCGGGGAGGACGATGTTCATGGGGGCGTCCACGCCCGTAGCCTACCTCGCATGGGAGCCGCGCGCGGCGTGGGCCGTGGTTTCGCGCGCCGCGCCCGTCGGAGACATCGTCGTGTCGTGGATCTGCACCACGAGGAGCGCCCCCGTGAGCACCGCCGCGAAGATGACCACCGACGCGATGACCGTGATCGCGCTCCTGAGGTGCCGCCGACTCCACCTCCGCCCTGCCACCCGCGGCAGCACCCCCGGCTCGCGGTACGGCGACATCACTCACGAAGAGTACGAGATCTCGCCCTCCCGCGCCCGCTCCCGACTACGTTCCCCGCCATGCCCCGCTACGCCCCCGCCGCCCGTCTCGAGCGCCTCCGCACCCTCCTCACGGCCGGCCGCGCGACACTCCCTGCGCTCGCGAAGAAGCTCGCTGTCTCCGAGTCCACCGTGCGCCGCTTGCTGGCCGCGCTCGAGCGCGCGGGCGAGCCTCTCCAAGAGGAGCTGCTCGACGACGGTCGCAAAGCGTGGAAGCTGGCGCGCCCATCGCGTCCGCCGCGCGAGCACACGGTGCGTCTTTCGACGTCGCAGCTCATCGCGCTCCTGGTCGCGCGAAACGGCGCGCGCGAGATCCTCCGCGGCACCGGCTTCGACGACGACCTCGACGCCGCATGCGCCGCGCTCACCGCGACGCTCCGCGAACAGGACGCCGCTCTCGCGCGCGACCTCGATCGCAAGCTGCACGACCGCGGCGAGATGCCGATCGACTACGCCCCGCACGCCGACGCGCTCGACGAGATCACGACCGCGCTCCTCCGCTGCGAGCGCCTCACCTTGCGCCGCCTCGCCAGCGACGGCCTCGAGAAGACGCACCTGTTCGACCCGTACTCGCTCGTGACGTACCGCAAGGGGCTGTACCTCGTCGGCTTCAGCCACGACCGCGCCCAGCGCATCTCGCTCGGCATCGACGCCATCCGCGAGGCCACGCGCCGCCGCGGCGAAACGTTCGCGTACCCCGCCGACTACGATCCGCGCGCGATGTTCAAGGGCTCCATCGGGATGTTCGTGGGACCGATGACGCGCGTCGTCGTCCGCTTCGACAAGGAGCCGAAGCGATTCGTGATCCGCAGGCGCATCCACGAGTCGCAGCGCGTGATAGCCGAGCTCGACGACGGCGGGATCGAGGTCGAGTTGGAGATCGCCGGGACGACGGAGCTCGAGAGCCACGTGCTGTCGTACGGGGACAAGGCGGAGGTGATGTCACCGCCGGCGTTGCGGGAGAAGATCGGGAAGGTGCTGAAGCGGGCGGCGGCGCGGTACGAGGAGCAGCGCTAGGCCGAGAGTCCGACGTGCCACCTCCCCGATCTCCTCTCCGTTTGCTACAGGACGGCCGAGACCACCCGATGAAGCGAGACTCTTCCCTGATGCGTAGCCGCCGCGCTGCACGACTCCTCGCGCTTTCCGCGCTGCTGGCCACCGGTTGTCACGAGCGCCCGCGCGAGCTCGCCTCGAGCGACGCCGGTACGTCGGCGAGGATGACGCCATCGCCGCTCGCCGCGACCCCCCCGTCCCCGGACGCAGGCGCGCCGGTCGACGTCCAAGCGCTCCTCGCCACCCTGGGACCGTTGCCCGACGGTGGCACCGCGCCCCAGCTCGACGCGCAGGTCCAGCGCGTCCTCCGCACGCACTGGAAGGAGCTCGGGCACTGCTGGGACGGGCGTTCCGCGCCGTCGCCCGCGGGCGAGACCACGATGATCACGGTCGCGATCGATGGCGTTGGCCACGCGACCGCGCGCGCCGGCCAGGACGACCCGACGCTCGAGGAGTGCATCGAATCGACGGTCGCGAAGTGGAGATTCCCCGCGACGGGCGCGTCGACGACGTTCCCGGCGCCCTACGTGAGGTCGTCGACGCAGCAGCTCGTGCAGCCGAACGCGGGGACGAAGTACTTCTGAGTCGCGCCCGCGCGAGCGAGCGGCGCGCGCCACCCCGAAAATCGTCCGTGCCACCGCGCCCGCGCGCGAACTCGCGAGCGGAACGAGGTTCTCTGCGCGGCACGTGGATCGCACTCCACGTGGGCCATGCTCGCCAGCGCCCTCGCCGCCACCCTCATCGGTCTCGACGCCCACCCCGTCCGCGTGGAGGTCGAAGCCGCGCGCGGCATCCCCTCGTTCGAGCTGGTGGGTCTCGCCGAGGTCGCCGTCCGCGAGAGCCGCGTGCGGGTGAAGAGCGCGCTCGCGCAAGTGGGCGTCGACCTCGGCGAATACCGCATCATCGTGAACCTCTCACCCGCCGACCTGCGCAAAACGGGGAGCGGCTTCGACCTCGCCATCGCCGCGGCCACGCTCGGCGCCCTCCGCTGCGTGCCGCTCGAATCGTTCGAAGGGATCCTCCTCCTGGGTGAGCTGTCGCTCGACGGCAGCGTCCAGTCGGTGCGCGGCGTGCTCCCGCAGCTCCTGGGAGCGCGCTCGCGCGGTGTCGCGCGCGCCATCGTGCCGCAGGTGAACGAAGGGGAAGCGGGCGTCGTCGGTGGCATCGACGTGCGAACGGTCGCGACGTTGGCCGAGCTCGTACGCGCGCTCCGCGGCGAGGCGGAGCTGCCACGCGCGGTCGGCGCTGCCGCCGCCCCCGTCGCGATCGACACGGGAGACGACCTGCGCGAAGTGCAGGGGCAAGCGTCCGCGCGCCGCGCGCTCGAGATCGCGGCGGCCGGCGGGCACAACCTCCTCATGATCGGCCCCCCAGGCGTGGGCAAGACGATGCTCGCCCGTCGCCTCCCCGGGCTGATGCCGCCGCTCACGCCGTCGGAAGCGCTCGACATCACCGCCATCCACAGCGTCGCCGGTCTCCTGTCGCTCACGCGCGGCATCGCCCGCAAGCGTCCGTTTCGCGCGCCTCACCACACGGTGAGCGAAGTGGGGCTCGTCGGTGGTGGGGCCGATCTCCCGCGCCCCGGCGAGGTGAGCCTCGCGCACCACGGCGTCCTCTTCCTCGACGAGCTCGCCGAGTTCCGTCGCTCCGCGCTCGAAGCGCTCCGCCAGCCGCTCGAGGACGGCGTGGTCTCGATCTCGCGCGCCCACGCGAAGGCCACGTTCCCCGCGCGCCCCGTCGTCGTCTGCGCGATGAACCCGTGCGCGTGCGGCTACCTGGGCGACGGCACCGGGCGCTGCCGCTGCTCGCGCGAGCGCGTGGCCCAGTACCGCCAGCGCCTCAGCGGCCCCCTCCTCGATCGCATCGACGTGCACGTTGCGCTCGCGCCCGTGAGCGTGGCCGCGCTGCAGGGGCGTGTCCCTGCCGAGTCGAGCGCCGCGGTGCGCGAGCGGGTCGAGCGCACTCGCGCCGTCCAGCGCGCGCGTTTCGAGGCTGGAGAGACTCACGCGCCCACGAACGCGTCGCTCGCCCCCCGCGATCTCGAGCGCGTCGCCTCTCTCTGCGACGACAGCGCCCGTCTCCTCGCTTCGGCCGTCGCCAAGCTCGCGCTCTCGGCGCGCGCGTACGGGAAGATCCTCCGCGTCGCCCGCACGATCGCCGACCTCGATGGCGCCACGGCCGTCACCCCCTCGCACGTCGCCGAGGCCATCGGCGCCCGCGTGCTCGACCGTGGCCCGTCGCTCGTCGCCGCCTGATTCGCGCCTCTCCGCACGCGCGTCCGATCCCCCGCGGTCGCGCGTGTCGCACTCAATCCGGGGACACCAAGAGAAAGAGAGAAGTCACGTCATGATGGAGCAGCTCGCAGAGAAGATGAAAGCGCTGAAGGGCATCGTGGTCGCCGTCGAGAAGCAGTTCGGAAAGGGGGCCATCATGTCGCTCGGCGACGAAGAAGACACCGAGCCCGTGTCGGTCATCCGCACCGGCTCGCTCGCGCTCGACCTCGCCACCGGCGTGGGCGGCTACCCGCGCGGTCGCGTCGTCGAGATCTACGGCCCCGAGTCGAGCGGCAAGACGACGCTCGCCCTCCACGCGATCGCCGAGGCGCAGCGCAACGGCGGTGTCGCGGCCTTCATCGACGCGGAGCACGCGCTCGACGTCGCGTACGCGCGCGGCGTCGGCGTGGAGACCGACCGCTTGCTCATCTCGCAGCCCGACACGGGCGAGCAAGCGCTCGACATCACCGAGATGCTCGTCCGCTCCGGCGCCGTCGATCTGGTCGTCATCGACTCGGTCGCCGCGCTCACGCCGAAGGCCGAGATCGAAGGGGAGATGGGCGATCAGCACATGGGCCTGCAAGCGCGCCTCATGAGTCAGGCGCTCCGCAAGCTCACGGCCATCACGCACCGCACGGGAACGACGCTCGTGTTCATCAACCAGCTCCGCCAGAAGATCGGCGTCGTCTTCGGCTCGCCGGAGACGACCACCGGCGGCAACGCGCTCAAGTTCTACGCGAGCATGCGCCTCGACGTTCGGCGCATCGGCCAGGCGAAGCTCGGCGACGAGATCGTCGGAGGGCGCACGCGCGTCAAGATTGCGAAGAACAAGATGGCTCCGCCGTTCACCGAGGCGGAGTTCGAAATCCGCTACGGCAGCGGCGTCGACCCGGTGGGCGAGCTAATCGACCTCGGTCTGTCGCGCGGCCTCATCGACAAGAGCGGCAACCACATGTCTTTCGCCGGCGAGCCGCTCGGCAACGGGCGTGAGCGATCGCGCGAGGCGCTCTCGGAGAGCATCGAGCTGCAGAACACGCTGCGGCAGGCGATCCTCGCGTCGGGCCCGGTAAGGCCGGGAAGGAGGGGGCAAGCGGCCGACGCGGAATAGCGGGGCCGGGGGCAGGAGCGCGGCGAGCGGGTCTCGCCGCGCTCCGCGCACGCTTGCTCCGCTCGTGTCGGCGTTCATGCGAGGTAACGCTTGGTGCGTCATGTGCACGTCATCGAGCCGCGCGCACGCGCTGTATGGCTATCGGCGCGGTTCAGCTCGCGAACGCCTCTCTTCGATAGCGATCCCTCCACGCCCGGTTCCCGTCGAGCCCAAGTCTCTCGAGCCGCGGGACGACCAGATGCTCCACGGCTGCGTAGAACGCGTCGACGCGCGCCTCCGGAGCCAGCACGCCGAGCGCCGCGTACGCCGGATCGAATGGCTCCCGGCGTTCGAGCCTTTCCAATGCAGGCAGCGCGTTCTGCCGTTCGAACGCCGCGAACCCTGCTGCCACCTCGCGGACGAGCCCGCGCCGCTGGGGCTCGGAGAGCGTCGGCAGGAGCGCCGCAGCTCCTTTCCATCCGAGATCACGGTGGCGGACTTCGTCGGTCACGATCCGCGTCAGCGCTGCGCGCGAGAGCGGTTCGACGGTCGAACGTCGTCCGGCACGGAAGAGCGACGTCGATATCGTCTCGCCAATTGCGACCTCGACGAGGAGCAGCGCCGCCGCCCGCGTGGACGGATCCGTGAGGGCCGCCAGGCGCGCCTGTACGGGGCGCGCATCGTACCGCGGCGCCAATGCCCCGAGCCGCTCACCGACGCTCGCGCAGAGGCGCGCGTGGCGTAGCTCGTCGTGGACGGCTAGCACGAAGTGGGAAGGCCACGGCGACGAGAGACCCGCGATCGACGCCACGCGCGCGAGGGCGCGGAATATCAATGCGGAGCGCAGCTCCTCCGCTGCGCGCATCGGCCAAGCCGCGATCGCGAACTGAATCTGCGCTCGCGTATACGGCGCGAGATCAGGCGGAGGAAGCTCAGGCACCAGCGGCATCAGCGCTCAGAGCATCGGACGGAGCGTCCTCGGTCGACGCGTCGAGAGCGGAGTCGGCGGGGGCATCGACCTGCGAGGCGGTCGATGCGTCGACCGAGGCCTCCGATCCCGCCGTCGCGTCGTCGGGAGAAGCATCGGGCTCACCGTACACCGCACCGAGCACGCACGCCGGCGGAGGAGTACCGCCGTCCTCGAGGTACGCGCTGCCGTACAACTCGAACGTGCCCCCCTGGGCTTGGCATGCCTGCTCCTCGCTACAGAGGGTGGCCTCCTCGGCACTGGCTTGGGGGCGACCGCAGATACACGGATCCCCGTTGGCATTGCCGCACGGAATGGCCTCGTCACCCAAGACGCAGGCGGCGGCCGTGAGCACGCCCCCGCAAGTACGATGTCCCTGGCCCGCCTTTCCCAGCTCAAAGCGCCTCCAGTCCAAGTAGGCCCCGCCCGAGGGCCAAAGCAATCACCCTGCCACGTCACGCTTAGCCGGTGTGCGGGCCGCAGTGCCCTCGCCGGACCATGACCAGAGAGTCGTAGGTCGGCTCACCCCGCCACGGTGCATTGCGTGACGCACGCCCAGTGCCCCTCGGCCGGTTGGTAGCGACACGACGGCGAGCTGGAGCAGCAGTCTGCATCGACGCGGCACGTGTCGGCGGAGGAATGGCACGCGAAGAACGGGCCTCCTCCGCTGCACAGGTCCTGCGCAGTCGCCGAGCACACTTGATCGCTGGTGCAATCCGCGTCGACCCGACACTGCGTGGCCACGCAGGCATTCGTGTGCTCCGCGTTTCCGATCTGCTCGTTCGCACACGCGCACGCTTGCCCGCTCGGGCAGTCGGTATCCGCGAAGCACTGGTCAGCGTGGCAGGTGCCCGCCCGACACCAGCGGTAGAAAGGGCTCGCGGTGCAGTCGGCGTCCGTCGCGCATGTGAGCAGACCGGCGTCGGTGGAAGAGGGAGGGACGTTCGACGCGGCACACTGCTCGGCCACGGGGCGGCCGGTCGGAGTCCCCGATACATTCGCTCCGCAGATCCCCGGCCCCGGCGTGCCGCCGTCGGTCGTTCCATTCGTAGTTCCGCCGCAGCAGGCGAGAGCCAAGAAGAGGAATAGCGGAACTGCCCGGCGCGCGAGTGTGGTCATGACGGGACCAAGAGCAACGGGTGGACCACCGCCTCTTCCATGCTGCCTTGTGCAAAGAGAGGGGGTGGAGCATGGCTAGGAGCCTACGCTTGGCACGGGTTGGCTCACGCCTCACGCGATCCTCGCGTCGGGCCCGGCAAGGCCGGGGAGGAGGGGGCAACCGGCCGACGGCGGGAGCCTTGCCAGCTGGTCACGCGAGGCACCGTCGGCGACGGCCGACCTTCTCCCTCAACCGCGCGCGCGGCGGGCAATCGTGCAGCAAGCCGCTGCACAATCACTCGTCGGGCTAAGCTGCTGCGAAGGCACACCCGATGCTCCGCGCTCCGTTCCTCCCTGTGCTCGCCGCCGCGGCGATCAGCTCGCTCGCGTGCAGCCGCGAAACCGTCGCCCCCCTCGCCGACGCGTCCCCCCCTGCAGCGTCCACGGCGCCCGCTGACGCCTCGGCGGGCGGTCTCGGGCTCCGCATCGGCGGCGACCATCCCCTCCGGCTCTCCGACGGCGGCACGCTCACGGGCAAGCCGCACGCAGAGATCGCCCTCGTGACGACGACGGGCGCCGTCGACCACGACGACGTCGAGCGCATCCTCAGCATCAACCGGGGTCGCTACCGCCTCTGCTACTCGAAGGCGCTCTACGCGGATCCGAGCCTCACCGGGGATGCGAAGCTCTCGTTTAATATCGATGCCGCGGGGAGCGTGGTTCGCGCGCGCGACGCTGGCGCGACGATCGCGTCACCGCCACTCATCGAGTGCCTCGTTCGTAGCCTCGACCTTCTCAGCTTCACTCCGCCCGAGGCGGGCACTGCCGACGTGAGCGTCTCGGTCCGCTTCTCCGTCGAGAGCGACTGACTCCCGACCAGGCTGATCTCGCCGTCTCCGCGGACGCCCCGAAGCCTTTCGAGCACGCCTTCGTCGAGGTAGATCGGGCCCTCACCCACGGCGACTACTCCGCATACCCGTTCCTGCGGGCACGGGCGCTGCCCGCGTCTCGACGGTCGCCGGTTTCAGTGCAGAGTATGCGGCGCTGCGTTCTTCTCGTGCGCTACGGTCTCGACGTCTCGACACGCGAGCAAGACAGATGAAAGACGAGTCCAAGTTGAACCAGGGGGCGAGCTCGGCCCGAGTTCCGGGCCCCGCCGGCAAGCTGCACGACGAGGCTCGGGCGCTCTTGAAAGCCGGGCGATTCGTCGACGCGGCAGCCATTCTCGAACGCGCTCTCGAGCTCTCGCCGAGCGACGGCTCGATACTGAACGATCTCGGGCTCGCGTACCTCTTCTCTCACCGCTCCCGCGACGCGGTGTCGGCGCTCAAACGCGCCGCTTTGCTCGCACCCTCTTCGGCTCGAACGCACTTCAGTCTAGGAGTCGCGCTCGCCCAAACGAGCGACTTCGAGGGCGCCCTCGTCGCACAAACGCGCGCCGCCGAGCTCGAGCCCACTCTCGCCGAAGCGCACGGCCGCGTCGGGGCTCTGCTCCTTCGGAAGGGCATGCGCGACGAAGCCGTCTCGGCGTATGAACGCGCGTTCGCGGCCGCCCCCACCACGAGCTACGGCCGAATGTGCGGAGCGCGAGCCGCGTTGGCCCGAGGGCGCGTCTCCGAGGCCGAGTCCATTCTCGAAGCTCTCATTCAGTCCGACCCCAAGAACAGCGAACCTCTTCTGGTCCTCGCGGATCTCCTCGCCGAAACCGGGCGTCTCGCGGAAGCGGCGGTCTACTTCGAACGGGTGCTCGCGGTCGCTCCGTGGCAGACCACGGCCTACAGCGGGCTCTTCTCCTCGAAGCGAATCACCGAGAGAGAGCGCCCACTCATCTCGCAGGCAGCCGCGCAGCTCGCTTCGGCCGGCCTCGCAGACCGCCAGCGGATGATGCTCGAGTTCGTGCTCGGGAAGGCCGAGGAAGATCTCGGCAACTACGGCGAGGCGATGCGGCACTGGGACGCGGCGAACGCGATCCGCTCCACTCTCGCTCCGTTCGATCGCGCGAAGTGGAGCGCGCGGATCGACGGTATCATCTCGACGTTCACGCCCCGCTACTTCGCCGCCTACGCGAACGACCGAAACGACGACTCCACTCCTACTCCCATTCTCGTCCTTGGCATGCCCCGCTCGGGCTCCACGCTCATCGAACGCGTCGTCTCGAGCCACCCTCAGGTGGCTGGTGGCGGAGAGCTCACCTTCTGGGAGTCGAACGGGCCGAAGATACTCGCGTCGTCGTTCACGGAGGAAGAGCGACGTCGGGTTCGTGCTGACTACCTCCGCGTGCTTCGGAACATCGGCCCGAACGCCTCGCACGTCACCGACAAGATGCCGTTCAATTTCCTCTGGATCGGCCTCGTGCGCGCTCTCTTTCCGAAGGCCCGTATCGTCCACACGAGGCGAAGCGCGATCGACACCTGTCTCTCCATCTACACCACCTACTTTGCGAACGACTGGGCCTTCGCGAGCGACCGGGGCGACCTCGTGTTCTTCTATCGGGAGTATGAGCGGCTCATGAGTCACTGGCGCGCGGTCGTTCCAGCCAGCCAACTCCTCACGATCGACTACGAATCCGCTACGGAGTCGCCTGAGGCGACGGCGCGCGGCATCCTTTCGTTCCTGAATCTCCCGTGGGATGCGGCGTGCCTTTCGCCCCAGGACAACAAGACGCCCGTGGTGACCGCGAACAAGTGGGAGGCGCGTCAGCCAATCTACCGGAGCTCGGTTGGGCGATGGCGCCACTACGAGCCATGGCTCGGGCAACTTCGGGAGCTCCTGTAGTGAGGCCCCCCCGATCGACCCGCCGAACGCACTTCGACGAGCACGGTCTCAGGCAGCCCTAGCCTCGTTCGAAGTGCTCGAGGAGGGGAGGCCGCGGCCGAGTAGAGCCCGTAGATCGCCGGCAGTGTGAATCAGCAGCTGATGAGAGCGACGGATTCAGGGGTAGAAGCACTCGTTGGTAATGGCCCCCGCCACGTCGGTGCACGAGCACTTGTCCGGGAGGCAAGCGCAGCCCGTTCCCGCTTCGCACGGCATCGCAGGGAGTGGATCGCAGCTCACGGTGAGATTCGAGCCGCCATCGAGCGGGACGGCGCCGCCCCCGGAAACGTTGCAGTACGAAGTCTCCGCGTTGCACGTCTTGGTGCCGTAGCACTCGAAGCTCGCGTCGCCGCCCCCGGCGTCGTTCGGGCACTCGATACCGAACACTGGGCATTCCCACGTGCCGTCGATGCAGCTCGGCGACGTGGCTTCTCCGCAGAAGGTGCACGATGGCTGCTGACCACCGCACCCGCCGTCGCGCTGGTTCCCCGCGTCGACCTCGCACGCGATTCCGAGCACCGGGCATTCCCAAGTACCGTCGATGCAGCTCGGTGAGGTGTGCTCTCCGCAGAAGGTGCACGAAGGCTGCGTGCCGGAGCAGGAGGGACCGCTCCCGGAGTCGCCCAGGCCGCCGATGGAGGTGGAGGTGCCGCCGCACCCTGCGAGGAGCGACGCGAGTGCGAGCAAGAGCGTAATTCGCATCACTCTTCAGATAGCACCCCGCGTGCCGCAGCCTTCCTCGGGAATTTGGCTCGAAAGCACGGCGCCAGCTCGGTGCCACGTTGGGCCAGCGGGGCGGCCCGGTCGTGGGGCAGCGGCGGCAACCGCCGGTCCTTCGCCGGAGAGCCGACTGCGACGGGCGATCCTCGCGGCGGGCCCGGTGAGACCGGGGAGGCGGGGGGAGCAAGCCGACGCAGAGTAGGCGCGTGAACCGTGCGCGCGCGGCGAACGGGCTCGTCGCGCGCATGGTGGGGCGCGCTCTTGCCTCAGTTTGCGTCGATCTGCCACGGCTCGAGCGTGCGATTTCGCGAGAATCCGTGCGGCCGATTTTTCGCACGTGTGCCGCCCGGCCATGAACGAAACCATCCGCTGGACCCTGGCACGGCGGCGCACGATCCTCCTCGTGGTCGACCGCGACGATGCGACCCGCAATCACCTCGAGCGAAAGCTGGATCAGTACGCGGTCCACGCGGCGAGAGACGGCGTTCACGCCCTCGACGTGCTGCGCCGGATCGGTCCCCCGGACGTCGTGATCTGCGACGCCGACATGCCGCGTATGAGCGCGCTCGCGCTCCTTCGCACGATGAAGTGCGACCCGACCCTCCGGCACGTGCCGGTCCTCCTCTTCACGGCGCCGGGCCGCCCCTCGCAGATCGCCGAGGCGCTGGACGCGGGCGCGGACGACGTGATCCCGAAGTCGCTCGACTCCGTGCGTCTGCTCGAGCGGATCGCGAAGGTCGTCTCGTAGGCCCGGCGCGGGAGCCTTGCGTAGCGCGCCGCTTCAGCGGCTCCAGCGATCCCGCAGGTAGGGGAGCAGCGTCTCGTTCATCCCCCAGATGTGATCGATGTGATCCTTCACGGCGACTCCGAGGTAACCCTTCACGTGGAAGTCGCCGCTGTTCGCCTCGTACACTTGCTCCATCGCCCGCGGCCCGTCGGACACGACGATCTCCTTGTCGACGCCCGCCAGCTTGATCAGCTCGCCGATCGTCTCGGTCGTGTTCGGGTAGCCGTACGTCACGATCGACGAGTGTGTGAGCGCGAACAGCTTGTCCCCGTGGATCGCTTCCTTGGCGACCTTCAGGTACTTCATCAGCGGACCGTCATCGACGATGTGTCGCTTCTCGTCGGCGTAGTTCGAGTGGAGCCCGTCCGCGAGCAGCACGGCATCGACGCGCTTGGCGTTACCGGGCACGCGCAAGATCGCGCTGACCGATCCGTACCCAGCGCTCCACGCCGAGAGCGCGATGCGCCCGAGATGCGCGCCGTTCGCGCGTCCGCTCCTGGCGACGGACTTCTCGATCACGCTCACGAGGTGCGGAAACGACCACGGCTCCTTGAAGGCGTCCTCGTACGGCCCAGAGCCCACGCCGACGTTGACGCTGGCGACGACCGCGTTCACCCCGGAGCGCTCGATGTTCGACGCCTGCGCCGCCGCGAGGCCGTGGAAGTGGACGATGAGATCGTAGGTGCCGTTCTTCGGCTCGAAGAACGTGGGGATGTAGACGTCGGTGCGGCCGAAGTGCGTCCGCCACGGCTCCGCCGAGATCTTGTCGACGTTCGGCGCCGTCTCCATGCGCGCTTCGTGGACGATGCGAGCCTTCAGCGGGTGCGCGTCGCCGAGGTCCGTCGCGCCGAGCGACGACGTCAGCGTCGTGCCGAGGGCGACGATGGCCATGCCGAGCGCTGCGGTGCCGAGACTCGCTCCCATGTCGTACTTCCCACCTGCTCCCAGCCCGCGGGCAGACCGCCGGCTCCGGCTGCTCATTCAAGGCCCGGGCCTGACGCGCGCCGTCCCGCCCTCCGCGACAAATACACAGAAAACCGTACATTTCCGGGCGTAAGTCTCGCACGCACCTCTCGCGGGGGCTGAGATTGCGGTGCAGCAACTGCGGTCTATCGGCCGCAGGAGGGGGGAGGATTACCCAGGGGACCGGGTGGTCCTGTTCGGTTGCCGAATCACGGAAACGAGCCTCGAACCGCGACTCTGCCGCAGCGCGATCCTGCTCGGGCATCGTGCTTGCGAGGGGGGGAGTCGTGGCTGCCGTCGCGAAGCGTGAAAGGATCTCGGACCCGTTCGTCGGGCAGGTGCTCGCTCGCTCGTCGCCCGTGCTCACGTGGCGTCCGGTGCAAGCGGTGAAGGTGGCGCCGGCGAGCGCGCCCGAAGTCGAGGACGACCGCGAGTCCTCGGTTCATCGCATCTCGCGCCTGCCGACGACGCGGATGGTCGTTTGGCCGGTGATCCCGCGGGTGCGCCGGGCTCGCTCCCAGCGCACGTGGGCGAGCCCGTGGCGCGCGGCGATGACCGTCGTCGTTGCCGCCGCCCTGATCCTGGTCGGCGCAGCGGCGTCCGCGTGGCAGCCCGTGGGCCTTGCGCGCGTTTCTACGCCCGCCGAAAAAGTGACGACCACCCGCGCGCTCGATGACGGCCGGGACGCGCTCGTCCCCGTCGCCCCCGCGCCCGCCGCTGTCGTCGCCCCCGCGCACCCCGCGCCGGTTGTCGAAACGGCTCCTCCGGCTGCCGCCCCACGCGGTCGCGCCCACCACGCAAAGCGCCACGTCCCCCCCGCGACGCGCTGAAAGTCGGGCTTCCGCGACGGTCTGACGGGCTCGATCTCGCGCCGCCTGCGCCGGGCCCGCTGATCGCCTATTCTACCTCGGCGTGTCCAACCCTCGACGCCCCCTCCCGCCGCGCCCCCTGCCGCCGCTGCCTTCGGGCGCTCACCCTCCGACGCCGCTCCAGGTTCCGGCCACCCCCGGCATGGCGATGACTCCATCGAGCCCGCCGGTCCCCCCCGTGGCCCCGCGCTCGCCCGGCTCGTTCTTCCCGCCCGCTCCCTCCGAAGGTCCGCCGACGATGGCCAAGCGCCGCGATCAGTCGATCCACACGGTCCGGCAGCTCATCGACACGATCGCGATCCCGCGCCTCACGCTCACCATCGAGCGCGAGCGGGGCGCGCTCGCGTCGCGTTCCGTCGTGTTCGACGGGGACCTCTGTCGCATCGGCACGCACTCCTCGAACGACCTCGTTCTCGCGGACCCTGCCGTCTCGCGCTTCCACTGCCGCCTCGTGCGCGAAGACGGCGGATGGCGCGTACGCGACACGGGCTCGCTCAACGGGACGAAGCTCGACAACGTCCGGATCCGCGACGCCGATCTGAACATGGAGGGGGGCCTCATCACCCTCGGCGATTCGGCCGTGCGGGTGAGGCAAGCGGCCGCCGAGCGCGAGGCGCTGGTGCCGATGATCCCGAGCTTCGGGGTCATCGCTGGCACGAGCGTCACGATGCGGAAGCTGTTCGCGATGCTCGAGAAGGTCGCGCAGAGCGACATCAACGTGCTCATCGAGGGGGAGAGCGGTACGGGCAAGGAGCTCGTCGCAACCGAGATCGTCCAGCGCGGGACGCGCGGCGACAAGCCGTTCGTCATCGTCGACTGCGGCGCCATCTCGCCGAACCTCGTCGAGAGCGAGCTGTTCGGCCACGTGCGCGGTGCGTTCACCGGCGCCGATCGCGATCGTGTCGGTGCGTTCGAAGCCGCCGACGGCGGGACCGTGTTCCTCGACGAGATCGGCGAGTTGCCGCTCGAGCTCCAGCCGAAGCTGCTGCGCGCGCTCGAAGCGCGCGAGATCCGGCGCGTCGGCGAGACGCGCGCACGCAAGGTGAACGTGCGCGTCGTCAGCGCCACGAACCGCGACCTCGAGCGCGAGGTGAACAAATCGCGCTTCCGTGAGGACCTGTACTTCCGCCTCGCCGTCATCCAGGTGCACGTGCCCGCGCTGCGCGAGCGCCTCGACGATCTCCCCCTCCTGGTCCGTCACTTCCTCGGTCAGCTCGGCTGCCCCGACGAAGAGCGCCTCTTCCAGCCCGCGGTCCTGGCCGAGATGGCCAAGCACGACTGGCCCGGCAACGTGCGCGAGCTCCGGAACTACGTCGAGCGCACCGTCGTTCTCCAGACCGCGAGCCCCACGAGTCGCAAGTCGGCCGCGTCGAGCCCGTCGCTCGCTTCGCAGGCCGTCGACATCCGCATCCCGTTCAAGATCGCCAAGGACTCCGCCGTCGACACGTTCGAGCGCGCGTACCTCGGCGCGCTGCTCGAGTCGTGCGGGGGCAACATGAGCAAGGCCGCGCGCACGGCCGGGATGGACCGCATGTACCTCCACCGGCTCGTCCAGAAGCACGGGCTTCGCGGTGGCGGTGGTGGCGCGTCGAGCGGTGGTGGCGGCTCTGCGCCTGGTGGTTTCCGCGGCTGAGTCGCGCGCGTGTGGTTGCGGGGCTACGCGGCGGCCCGCTTGCGCCCCGCGAGCGAGCGGACGAGCTGCGCGTCCTGGCCGGTGAGCTCGCGCGTGGCTACGAGGACGACGAGGTAGACGACCGCGATCGCGACCGCTTCGAACGGGACCACGAGCCGGCCCACGCGCGGCACGCGTGTCCCTAGGGCGACCGCCACCCCGAGCGCGAGCAGCACGCGGCCTGCCGTCGCAAGCGGAATGAACGCGCGCGTCAGGCTCACGACGCGCGCGGCACCGAGCGCCACGCCGACGAAGAGAGCGGCGCTCGTCGCGCACGCGGTCGCGAGGAGCTGCGGCTCGCCGAAGTCGCGCCCTGGTACGACGCCGAAGCACCCCGCGACGACGCACACGAGCGCGGCGAGCGTGATGATCGCAGCGTCGCGCTCTCTTCCTAGGCTCACGAGCACGGTCGTGGCCAACCCCAGCATCGCGAACGCCCCTTGCCCGAGTGCCAGCACGCGCAGGGTGACCGCGCCGCGTTCCGCGACCTCGGGGGTGAACGCGAACCCGAGCAGCGAGCCCGGCATCGCGGCGACGACCGCGATCATGAGGCCGCACGCGAGGGCGCCGATGCGGGCTCCGCGCGCGATGTACGCGCGAACCGACTCCGTGTCCCCCGCGCCGTGCGCGCGCGCAACGAACGGGAAGAGCACCTGCGTGACGCTGAACAGCAGTTGGTACGGCAGGAACGCGAAGAGCTGGCACGCGCGGTAGACCGCGACCCACTCGTCGGCCGACTTCGCCGCGACCGCCGCGTCCGCCGACTGCAGGTGTGCGCCCGCCGACAGGAAGCGCCCCAGCAGCGTGATGTCGCTCTGCATGACGGCGTTCGTGAAGAGCTGAGCTATCGCCAGCGGGACGAGCGCCGTCATGTACGCGCGCGCCGTCGGAACGTCGGACAGCGGCCCTTCCGCAGCGCGGCCGAGCCCCGTGGCACGGAACCCGAGGAGGAGGATGCCCCCCGCCGCGATGACGAAGCCGATGGAGGCTCCGAGCACGCCCGAGCTACCGCGCGTCACGAAGAGCCACCCGAGCACGAGCATACCCGCGGTTCGCAGCACGGCGAACGTCACGTCCAGCGCGGCCTGGCGCCCGAAGCGCGCGGTTCCGTTGAGCGCGCCGACGAACGCGGCATACACGCCGTAGCAGGCGACGACGCCGGCCATCACCGCCAGCGGCGCCGCGATGTACGTCGCCCCCTCGAACGCCGCGACCGCCGGTGCGGCGACTGCGAACAGAGCGGCGCCGACGAGCGCGATGACGAGGTGCACCCGCACCCCCATGCGCAACGCTTCCGGCTGGTGTGCCGGCGCGCGCGCGACGAGCCGCGACACCCCCTGCGTCGCGCTCGAGATCATCACGTTGTTCACCACGTTCGCGACCGCGAGCACGCGCGAGAGCGCGCCGAACCCCGCGAGGCCGATGACACGCGGCAAGATTGTCGTCTGCAGGAGCCCCGACACGATGAAGAACGCCTTGGCACCGAGGACCGCGATCCCTCCGCGCCCGGCGGCGCGCGCGTTGTCGGTCGATGCGTTCGTGGTCGTCGTGGGGGCCTGGCTCATCGTCGGCGCGCACCTTAGCGCCGGACGCTCAAGGCGTAGGCTGAAACCCGACGGGCGGTAGCCCCTGGAGGAAGATCGCGTCGGGGCGTTGCGTTAGGACACAGCCGCCCCCGCTCGTGAAGGCGTGCACGGGGTACCGCTGCGTGCCCCCCGTGGCTGGCGTGCGATCGCCGACGAGGAGCACGCTCCCTGCCCAGACCATCCCCTGCAGGTCGTAGCCGCTCGTCGAGAAGACGGGCTTCTGGGCCGTCGTGAGCACCGCGCCCGTGTCCGGGTCGAACGTGACGAGCGACGTCGCGTTCTTCGACGTCGCGTCGGCGATGATCGCGGCTCCGCAGCCCGACGTCACGGCAACCTCGGCGACGCTCCCGCCTTCGAACGCGGGCTCCGCCACGAGGAGCACCGAGGTCTGCGTCTGCGGATCGAACCGCTCGATTCCCGCGTTCCCTTCGTTGGTCAGCTGGAAGCTCCCAGGCTCTGCCATCCAGAGCGAGCCTCCGTAGGGGAAGAAGAGACCGAACGGGTTGCGCCCCGCGAGACGGGTCTGGCCGTCGATCCGTCCGCTCGCGACGTCGATGCGCAGGATGAGCGAGGGGTTGTTCGCGTACGGCACGGGATACGGGATCGCGTTGTCGTCGAGCACTTCCAGCGCGACGAACGCCTTGGTCACGCCACCCACGGGGAGTATCGCGATCGCGCTCGCGTTCGGGTTGCCGTCGGGGTCGTACGTGGTCGAGCTCAGTGAGATCGTCTGCTGGATTCCTCCATCGATGCCGATCTGGATCACCGACGGGTCGTCGTACCGCGGCACCCACAGCGATCGGTCGGGGGCGGCGGCGACGTCCTGCGGGTTGGTCGTCCGGGTGCTCCCGCCGTTCGTGGAGACGAGCCCTCCGTCGAGCGGCGTCCCGCAGTACGGGTCGAGCTCGGCGATCTGCCCGACGTCGCGCATGACGAGGAACGCTCGCCCGTTCGACGCGGACAGAGCGGGGTCGCCGCTGAGGATGCCGTATGACACGTAACCATTCCCCTGCAACGTGAAGCCGCCGACGCCGCTCGACTGGTAGCCGCTGACCGCGACGAGCGAGTCGTACGCGCACGAGCCCGCCGGCGGAGGCGCCGCGGGCGTGTTCGAGCTGCACGCGACGAGCGTCGCCGCGAGCGACAGGAGCAGAGCGGCGCGCGTCATGCGACTGCCTTAGCGGCGGCGTCGCCGCGCGTCCACCCGCGCGTTCAGTGCAGGTGGGCAGGGTCGGCGATCTTGCCGCCTGGCGCGATCCCGACCTGCTGCCACCGCTGTTCGTCGGTGAGGCTCTGATCGACGGGAGGGGGCGTCACGTCGCGGATCGTCATCTGGACGCCGGTCCCGGTCGCGCGCGGCTCGACGCGGATCGTCAGCTCGCGTCCCGGCCTGGCCGGCACCTGAACCCGGAGGAACATCGTGCTCGCCGCGCCGACCTTCACCGACCCCATGGCGACGCGCCGGCGCACGTAGTTCGCCACGTCCGCGGCCTTGGGCTCGCCGCTCGCGACGATCTGAGGCGGCAGGTTCGTGTCGATCTTCAAACCACGAGGCAAGGTGAGCCCGTACGCCTGCTCGGTCCCCTCCAGCAGCTCACCGTCGGCGAGGTGCTCGCGCGGCGCTTGCGCATCGACCGCCTCGGCAAGCGGTACCGCGGCAGCGTCGTCCTTGTGGCAAGCGGAGCCCCCGGCCGCGATGATCGCGACGGAGAGCACCAGGAGAGTCGATCTCACGGTGCCGAAGCTTACTCCACGATCGAGGCCCAGGAGTCGACCAGCGTCGAGGTGCGGACGCCGTTCGCGATGCTGTAGCTCGTGGTCTGCACCTTCGAACCACCCGTGGCCGTCGTCGAGCTCGTCCCGGCGGTGGGCGCGCCGACGAGCGCCGTCACCGAGTATTGCGCAGGCGCGACGTTCGAGAGCGCGATGGTCGTGCCTCCGGTGACGGGGTCGACCGCGGTCTGCGTGGAGGCGCACGCGGCCGTCGAGGTAATTGCGACGCCGGGGATGATCGCGCTCCCCGCCGGGTTGCCCAGCGTGGACGCGATCTTCTGGACGTTCGCGCCGCCCAGCGGGTTGATCATCTCGGCGAGCCCGCCGATGGCCGAGATTTCCCCGGTCGCGATGGGCGTGTTGATGTCCGTCCCAGCGCCCGTCATGAAGTCCATCCCCCAGAGATACGCGGTTCCGCTCGGGCATCCCGAGGTGACCGTGCCGGGCGCATAGCTCGCGTAGTAGTAGACGCCGTCGAAGACGGTCGCCGGACCGGTGATCATCTCGCCGAGGCTGAGCGGCAAGTACCAGTTCGGCGACGCGAGGAGCACGCCGGAGGTCGGGCGCTCCGAGACCGAGAAGACGAAGTTCGGCAGCTGCGTGATCCCGACGGAGTTCAGGTCGCCGGTGCCGAAGTTGAGGACCAGATCGCCGTCGCGGCCGGTCGTGATGTTGGGAGCGCCGACGAGCGGCGAGCGCTGAATCGCCCAGGCGTCGTTGTCCACGCCGTTGTTCAGCTGCGGGGTGAACGAGTCGAAGAACGGCTCGACGTACCAGTTCGCCGGGTTCGTGCTGCTGACGTTGATGCGCCAGATCACGCCGTCCTCGTCGCTGAGGAAGATCCGCTGCGCGATCGAGCCGACGTCGGACGGGTAGGGGACCGGCGTCCCGCTCATCGGAGAGTCGAAGTCCGCTTCGGTCGCGCGGCCCGCGACGTAGTAGTTCGTGGTCGTGTTCTTGGTCCAGCTGTTGCCCCCCGTCAGGGCGAACTTCGTCGAGTTCGTGACGCCGCCGAAGTCGTTGAGCTGCACGAACGAGCGCAGCACTTCGCCCGTGTCGAGGCGCACGATGGTGACCGAACGCCCGGGCACGGTGGCCGAGCAGCTCGTGCCCCACATGCGGGCCTCGGACGAGAGCTGGTACGAAGAGCCCGTCGGCGTGGCGTAGGAGACCTTCGAGGCGCCGACCGCCCCCTGAGCTCCGGTCCGCTGGCATCCGACTGTCGTACTTCCCGGCCCCGTCGCGGCGCCGCCCGGCAGGATCGCGACACCGATCTCGCGCGTCGTGTGATTCGAATCGTCGGGATCGACGACGTAGACCGTGGTGATGGCCGGCGTGACGCTGTTCGCTGCGAACAGCATCGAGGCCCCGTCGTTCGTGAGCGGGAGGAGCGATGCCTGCGTCGCCGCGGTCAGGTCGGTCGTCGGGTTCTGGAACGTGACCTGCCAGAGGAAGTGGGGACCGAGCGGCACGAGCCCCGTCTGCGGTGTCGACGTCCCCATGTACGGCGGCCACGTCGAGCCGAGCGGGTACGTCGACTGCGGGCTGGAGTGCGATGCGCCCGGGTCGCTCGAGCTGTGACGGATGACGTCCGGGTCGGTCACGTCGAGCGCGTAGTACCCCGGCTGCCCGGAGCCGAAGCCGGCCACGAGCGTCGTGTGCCAGTCGGACGAGGCCCCGACCGCCGAGCGCTGGTAGACCGTGTCTTTCACGACCGGCGCACCATCGAGCCGTCCCGTCGCGCTCAGGCTCCCGCCTCCGGCGCCGAGCTTCGCCATCGTCGCCGGCGGAATGAACGACCACATCTCGTTCAAGTTCCCCGTGTGTCCGTAATCGTCGAGGTGGTTGCCGTTGTACGAGTAGTCGTCGTTCGCGTTGTAATCGACGCCGAACGCGTGCAGCAGGCCGTCGACCGTCGCGACGTAGAGCACCGAGTGGCGCGGCTTGTTCACGCCGTTGATGGTGATGTAGTTCGTCGAATAGTTCGTGATGTACGCCTGGTACGAGTCGTCGCGCAGCAGCGCGCTCGGCGGGGTCGCGATGGCGGGCGTCGAGTGGTAGACGCCGCCGAAGGGGCTGCTCGGCGTCTGGACGCCGCTGTTGTAATACCGGGCCGGGAACGGGTAGTTCGTGCCCGTCCACGCCGCCGGGGTCGTCGTGCCCAGCATGTAGTTGAGCATGATCGTCTCGCACGCCGTGTTGTCGGTCGTGCTGCCGAACGGCGCGGTCATGTCCGCCTCCTGGATCTTGCAGGTGGTCTTGGCCGGCGAGACCGGGTTGGGCAGACCGAGCGCGAGCGGAGTGATCTTCGTCGGGTCGATCGCCGCGGCGTTGCTCGCGGGCGAGTACGAGAGGAAGGTCTCCGTGCCGTCGTACTCCGAGTAGTAGTCGAGCGCCGTGCCGGAGTTGTCGAAGACGTAGGGGCGCACGTTGCCCGCTCCCGACAGCGTCCCGGTGGTCGGCGTCGAAGGCTGCACGGCGATGACGTAGCGGGTGCCGGACTGCGAGCTCCAGAGGTTGTTCGCGAAGTCGTCGCCGGAGTTCGGGTCGATGGCCTGGACCTGCGGCTGCCAGGTCCCCGAGCTCGAGTTGCAGACGTAGCGCTGCCGCTGGACGTCGCCCGACCAGGGCACTTGCGTCGAGACGTCGAAGGACGAGATGAACGTCGCTGACGCGGCCCCGCCGTTCGTCGTGCTGTTCGCCGTCTGCGGGAGGACGACCGGCGTGGCGCGCGTCGTCTCGCTGTTGACGATGATCGCGAGGATCGCCTGCAGCGCGGTCGACAGGTCGGTCGAGTTGTCGGCGAAGTACGGCGCGTTCGTCCCGCCCGCGACGGCGATGCGCGCGAGCGCGCAGCAGGGCGCGTATGCGGCGGCGTTCGGATCGGTCGCCGTCGTTCCGGCATCGACGCCGTTGAGCATCTCGGTGCCGCACTTCGTCGCGTCGATGGTCGGGGGGCTCCCCGGGATGACGACGTCGCTGCAGTGGAGCGTGGGGTTGCCGACGACCGGCGTCGGCTGCGAGAGCGCGAACCCGACGACGAACGTCTTGATCTTGGCGCCGCTCCCCGACGCGCTCTGGTTGTTCAAGACGCCGGCGCTCGGCGAGTAGCTCCCCTGGGCGAGCCCGGCGGCGATGTACTCGGGATAGTCGTAGGGACACTCGCCGGCGTAGCCGAGCGCGGTCCCCTGGCAGTAGGTCTGCAGGTCGAGGTTCGGCGCGGCGTGCGAGAGGAGCACGATGTACTGGGGGCGACAGCTGGCCGCCGGGTCGACCACCGCGGGACCCTGTGGGTCGCTCCAGAAGTAGTACTTCGCGTCGTCGAGCATGCCGGCGATCGGGTTCGCGCCGTAGGGGCGCATGACGGCGATGGCCTTCGCGACTTCGGCGTTGTTCGTCGTCGGATCGGTGTCCACGCCCGACGGGAAGCGGATCATGCGCCCCTCCCACGGAGGCGCGGCCGGGTTACGAGCGCCGACCTCGAAGGGAATCTGCGCGATGCCGCTCTCGCCGCAGCCTGCGGGCCGCCCCTGCGTCGCGTCAGCGGTGCTGTTCCACCACTGCTTATAGTAGCTCCACATGCCGGCGGTCGGCGGTGTCGCCGCGACGACGTTCGTGCAGTTGAACGTCTGCCCGTCGGTGAACGGCGTCACGACGCCGACGTAGGGCAGCGTGTCGTTGTCGAACGTCATCAGGCCGAAGCGGATCGACGTCGTCGCCTGCGGGATGAGCCCGTCCGGATTCTGGGGGAAGCTGCACGCCACCGGCTGCCCGGTGGAGCCGAGCACCAGCGCGCCGGTCGACGTGTCGAACTCGTAGCCCTGGATCTGCGCGAGGTTGAAGTCGACCTGCGGGCCGTTGTGGGTGACCGAGCTGTCGGGGTTCCAACCGGACGATGTCTGGTTGAAGCCCATGACGCAGGTGATCGTGCCCGAGCCCGTGTACTGCGAGGGGCGGTGGTAGTTGAGGTAGTAGTTCGCGTCGTACGGCGGGACGCTGCCGGCGGAGTACTTGAGCGAGTACTCGTTCACGAACGACGTGTTGGTGCCGGGCGTGCGCGACTCGTTGACGCACGAGTATCCGCTGCCGAAGGAGCCCGTCAGCGCGGCGACCTGCGCGGCCCAGCGGTTCTGCGAGCGCGACGTCTTGCCGTCGCACCACGCGCCGGTCGTGGGGATAGCGTCGCTCGCCGGGCACGCCGCGCCGTTGTCCATGAGACCCGTGTCCGGGTTGCAGCCGTCCATCAGGAGCTCCATCGACCCCGAGGTGTCGACGAGAAGCATGATGTCGGGAAGCGGCGGGTTGGTGTCGTTGGGCTGCGCCGAAGCGTGGCTCGCGAAGACGAGCGCCGCTGCGCACGTGCTGCCGACGAGGAGCCCTCTCGGAACCGAGCTTCCGCGAACGTGATGCTGATGCCTTCGCATGCTCGCCGCCCCTTTCCTCATGGTGGGCCTCATGGGCACGTCGTCACGTTGAGCGGCGGGATCGGGCCTGCCAGGACTCGCGTCCGGAGGACCTCGTCACCTTCGCTGTCATAGAGCGCTGTGCTGTTCGGGCTCGTCGTCTGCTGCGTCTTTCCGTAGGAAGTAAGCGTGACCCAGTAGAAGTACATGCCGGAGGTGCCCGCTTGCGCCGGCCCTTGCGCGGGCTCCGTCATCTCGACGGCGAAGTCGCCCTGCATCGACGTGAGCCCGAAGCTGCCGGGCGTGGTCCCCGTGACCGCCGAGGGGTCGATCGCGTAGGGGGCCGAGGTGGCGGGGTTCACGTACGAAGGGTTGAAGATGTTCATGGTCCCCTGCGAGGTCGACCAGCGGAAGCACGCCTTCGCCATGCACGACGCGCTCGCGTTGTTCTGCGTCGGCGCCGAGAGGCACTGGGCCCGCGTCCCGTTCACTCCGGTGACCGCGACCGGGAGGATGGCCGGCGCGTAGGTCGCGTTCAGGGTCTGCATCGCCGCGAGCACGCCGTACTCGGAGATGTAGTGCGTCTGCGTGTTCTGCCGCTCGTAGCCGGCCATGCGCACCTCGAGCGAGGCGCTCTGCAGCGCCCACGCGCCCAGCGCGGCGAGCACCGTGATCGTCATCGCGACGACGAACATCACCGCGCCGCCGGACGACGCGCGCGACGACGCGCGACGCTTCGCGCCCGCGAGCGACACCGAGGCCGGGGAGGAGAGGGACGCGCGCATCATCGGTACCAAAACCTCGCCTGGTTCGGGAGCGAGACCTCGGAGATGAGCGTGCGCGTCCGGGCGAACACCGGATTGCCCGCCGTGCACACGACGCTCGCGTCGCCGCTGGTCGCCGTGCAGTAGCGGTAGACGTAGTCGGTCCCCGCATCGAGCGGCTCGCTGCGATCGGGCGTGGCGACGCGCGTCGTCAGGCGGATGCGGACGGAACGGATTCGCTGGGGGCCGTTCGTGCCGGAGGAGATCGTCGTCGGATCGGCGCCGACGTTCCCGTTGGACGAGGTGTCCTCGAACGAATAGACCTCGAGCGTCGAGCCGCTCCCGGTCGAATAATTTCCCGTCGTGTCGCTCGTGTTGTCCACCGTGAACGCGAACTTGAGGTCGACCGCATACTCGGCGACGACCTCCTTCGACGAAGCGATGGGCGTGCCGGTCGCGTCGATGTACTGGCGCGTGAGGTCGTACTTCGGCGCGTTGTTCGCCGTCGGGTCCTGGATGACGGCCGGCTCGATCTGCCATCTTACGATCTGGATCGGGTTGATGGTCGCGTTCGTGCCGCCTGCGCCGGAGATCGCGATCGGCGTCGCCGGGTTGATGTAGACCTGCGGCGCGCCGCTGTTCCAGATGGCCGCGCCATTGGTGCCCGACGCGCCCACGCACGTGGCGGCGAACTGCGATTTGCCCGTGTTGTCGGTGACCCGCACGATGAACGGCGAGCCCTGTACGGGCTGGAACGCGGCGTTCAGCAGCGTGTCGTAGTTCCCCCCTCCGCTGTCGGCGCCGGCGTCGGACTGCACGATGCCGAGGCCGACGAGGCGCCAGATCGACGGTGACGAGTTCACGTCGATGTTCACCTGCTGGCCGCTGCACGCGCCGCCGGACTGGATGGCCGTCGTGCCGGTCCCGCCGCCGACGGCGAGCTCCTCGACGTTCGTGAAGTACCCGCCGATCTCGATCGCGTCGGGGCTGAGGCCGTTGTTGGCCGACACCGGCGTGGCCGCGGCCGAGCCGCCCGCGAAGAGCCGGATGCCGGCAAGCGAGCCGAGCGACATGTGCCCGGCGTTGTAGAAGGCGGGGGGGATGGCGGCGACGTTGTTCGTGGAGCCGACGGGGCTGTTCACCGAGCGGATGTTCGGGTCGATCCAGACGTTCCCCGTGCTCATGTACGCCGCGCGCTGCATGTCGGCTCGAATGCGATCGATCGCCGAGCGGATCTGCATCTCGGCGGACGCGATGCGCGTCTCTTCGTGGAACGAGTTCGATGCCTCGCGCGACAGCGCGACGACGGCGAGCGCCACCATGACCCCGGCCGACATCGAGATGAGCAGCTCGACGAGCGTGAACCCCCGCGCGCGCCTTCTGAGGTTCCGGGAGCTCATGACCCGGGAGTCCTCCGCACCGCCGTGGTCGCATAGACGAAGTGGTACGTGGCGGCCGAGTTGACGTCTGGCGAGTCGCTCACGCAGAACTTACCCGACGGGGCCGTCATCATCTGGGCGAGCCAGTAGACGCGGACCTCGGTGCGGAGGAGCTGGTCCTGTAGGAGCCAGTCGCCGCGGGCTTGCGCGCAGAACACGGCGTTGGGGTAGGTCGTTCCGTTGAAGGGGACGTCGCGTCCGAGGATGTCGAAGGCGCGGCTGTAGCCGGCGGGCATCGCGGTCGTGTAGCCCGTCGTCGGCGCGCTCAGGTACTGGAAGGCGCCGACGTTCGCGCCCGTGCCGAGCTGGGAGATGAGGAACGTGTTGGACGACCAGTTCTCGGTCGCCGTCCCCCCTTCGTCGGGCTGCGTCCACGTCATCGCGTCGCGGCGAAGTCGCTCTTGCCACTCGCGCGCGATCGAGTTGGCCATGTCCAGCATGCGCGCGTCGTTGTTCCCCTGGATCGACGCCTTCTGCATGCTCATGACGCCGGCCGCGCCGATGCCGAGCACCACGATCGACAACATCACCTCCACCGCCGTATAGGCGCGGGTGAATCGGCTCGGGTGTCTCGTCGTGGTCATCGGGAGGCTCGGCTCACTGGCTCGTGATGCGCGTGGCACCGGAAGGGGGGATCCAGACGGTGCGAACGAGGTCGCTCGCGGTCGCGGTGGCGGCGGCCGTCGCGGGGAAGTTCCCGCGCGTGAGCTGGACGGCGATGGCGCCCGCGGTCGGCGCGGTGGAGTTGGCCGTGTTCGAGATGGGGGTGAACAGGCCCGAGTACGAGCCGTTCACCTGGTACTGCACGCGCCCGTTGGGGGTGAAGCACAGGTAGACGGTGGTGCCCGGGTTGATGATGTTTCCGTTCGGGTCGACGATCTGCGCGACGATGTTCCCCTCGCCCTCGAGCGTGTTGCCGCCGGCGAACTGGTAACCGTCGATGAAGTTCGCCGTCGCGGTTCCGCCGGCCCCCGGCCATACCGTCGGCGAGTTGCAGGTCGATACCGGGACGTTCGCGCCCGAGGCTCCGGTGGGGTTCGAGGTGACCGACTCGTAGATGTTGAACTGCGCCGAGTTCGACCCCGGCGTCGCCGTCATCGCCAGGAGCTCCGCCGCACCTCGACCGACCGCGCGCGTGCGAGCCTCGCGGACGATCTCGCCGATCGTCGCCGCGTCCGTGAATACGCGACGGTCGAACCCCCCCTGAGAGAGGGAGGGGATGGCGAGCACGGCGACGACCGAGATGATCGTGATCACGACCATCAGCTCGACCAGCGTGAAGCCGGTCTCCCCCGCGCGGGGCGCGAAGGCGGATCTCGGGCGGCAGGTATTCATCACCACCGGCGGAACGCAGCAAGCCGCGTGCCCCTTGGTTTGCGTAGGCCAAGGGCGCGATCTCTCGCAAATCGCGTCACCCGCCGGCGCTCGGAAGGGCGCTCCTCACTACTGCTTGCGACGCTGTGAAAAAGGTGCGGATGGATGTGCCTCCATAAGTAGATGCACACATGATGCGTGGTAGACGGGGACGCATGCGTTGCCACCGTCGCTGGTTTCCCTGCCTCGTCCTACTTCCGACCCTGTTGGCCCCCCTCGGCTGCGACAAGGACAAGAGCAGCGAGACGCCGGGCGCCGCCCCCCCTCCGCCCCCCGCTTCGGCGACCGCCAAGGCGGGCGCGTGCGCGACCGGCGGCGGCCAGGACACCGACGCGGTCAGCGCTCCCTTCTTTCCGCGCATGGTGAAGGCCGGCTCCATCGACTACTGCATCGACCCGCAAGGCGACACGCGCGCGTTCGGCGAGCACGCGAAGCTCACGCTCGAGGACGTGTGCACGAGCGCCGTCGACGGCGAGTGCGAGGTCTACAAGAGCTACGGACTCAAGCGCTTCGTCTCGCTCCGCTACGTCGACGGGAGCGGCGCCGGCGGCGGCGTCGAGATCTATCTCTCGCAGTACAACGACGCGGCGGGCGCGTACGGCATGTTCACCCGGCGCGTCGTCGCGGGCGGCGATCCGGCCGACGAGTCGGCGCCGCGCTTCCTCGACGCCGGGGGGTCGGGCGCGATCGGAACGGGGCGCGCGTACGTGTGGCGCGGCGACGAGCTCGCGGAGCTGCAGTACATCAACGAGAACGAGTCGCCCGCGCAGCTGGCGAAGTCGAGCGAGGCGGTGCTCACGCCGCTCGCCAAGCAGATGGGCGCGAAGCTCCCGGGCGCGCTCGACAAGCCGCCGTCGGTCGCGGCGCTCCCCGTGGCGCATCTCGTCGGGCCCAATGCGTACACGTTCTTCCCGAAGGACGCGCTCGGCGTGACCGGCGCGGGCGGGGGGGGGGTCGGGTTCTACAAGGACGGCGACCGGCGCTACCGCCTGCTCGCGATCCAGAAGAACGACGTCGAGCAGGCGAAGGACGTGATGAAGACGTGGAAGGCGCGACCGGGCACGGTGGTCGTACCGCCGGCGCCGGGCGACGAGTCGCTGCACGTGGTGATGCAGGCCTCGCCCGACTCCGCGAAGGTGGAGTGGCTCATCACGCGGAAGGGGGCGCTCGTCGCCGGCGTCGGGGACGAGGAGACGCTCCTGCATTCGACCGATCCGCCTGACGTGCAGGCGAAGGTGCGGCTCACGAAGGACGAAGCGACAGGGAAGCTGAAGGACTGGTTCGCGGCGAGCGCGGCGAAGGACGCGGGGAAGTAGGCGCTCGCTGGGAAGAGCACTCCGGCGCGCGAACCCTCACCCCCGCCCCTCTCCCATAAAGGGAGAAGGGAGACGATGACGCACTCTCCGCCCCTCTCCCCTCGTGGGAGAGGGGCCGGGGGTGAGGGCTCGCGGTCGGAGGGGCAAGGGCCGTCGCGCTACCCCAGCGCGCGACGCAGGAAGCACTCGTCGGCGATCTTCTCGCGCTTTCGCACGAGCGCGGTCGCGTCGATGAATCTCGTCGTCACCGGGTCGTGGTAGCCGCTCGCGTCGGAGACGTCGGGGACGCGCGCCTGGTGGTGACGCACGATTCGCCGCATCAGCAGGTCGCGCGCCCACTTGCCGACGAGCGACGCCATCGCCACCAGCGGGTTGCGCTCCTCCGCGTCGCGCACGAACGCCACGGTCCCGACGCCCGGCACGCGGTACTCGCTGCGCGCGCGCCCCTCGACGATCGGCGTGTGGAGCGCGAAGCGCCCGAAGGCGTCGCCGTAGCGGTCGAAGCCGCCGACCTTGCCGCACGTCGCGACGACCTCTTCGTTCGCCTGCTTCGCGGCGTCGGCGACGAGCCGCTCCATCGCGTGGAGGTCGACGTCGAAGCGCGAGAGCCCTTTGTCGACCGCGTCGTTCAATCGCTTGGCGCACACGACGACGAGGCGCGCGCGGATCACCTGTACGCCGCGCGACGCCAGCTTCGCGAGGTCCGCGCCGATGGCCCGGACGGCGGCCGCGTCGGCGACGAACGCTTCGTCGCGGTCCCCCCAGCACTGCCGTTCGTGGTGCGACGGGCAGAGCGCGCGCAGCGTCTCGTCCGGATCGAGCGAGAGCGCTCCGAGCAGATGCCGCGGCGACAGGAGCGGCTCTTCCGTCCCCGCGAGGCTACGGGCCCACGCCTCGCCCAGCGCCGAGTCGTCGAACGAGACCAGGCGCTTCGAGTCCCCCAGGCGCGACGCGAGCGCTCCGCGCGGCTTCTTCGTCAGAAACGGCGCCCCCTCGTCGGTGGCCCGGGCGGTCACCGCCGTCACGATGAGCGGCCCCAGGCGGGGCCCGAGGCCGTTTTCGTCGACCCCCACGTACGTTCGCGCGCTCATTCGCTTCGCACGGTACGCTAGTCGAAGAGTCGCGCTAAGCGTCGCCGAAGAGCACCGGCGCCGTTGACGTGGAGAGAAGCGGGCCTTAACGTCCCCGGCCCCTCAAGACTGCGCCGAGCGATACACCGCAAATTCACGCGGTTCGGCCGCCGTTCCGGAGACACACAAAACCAGAACGTTGGCCGCTTCGAGCGGCGTAGCATCAGGGGTCGGCCTACGAAGGAGACTCGGCGTGAACAAGGCCCAGCTCAAGAAATTCAAGCAGCTTCTCACCGAGAAGCGCGACGAGATCATCAAGAAGGCGAAGCAGACGCTCGAGGAGGACATGGCTCTCGATGCCAATGATCTTCCTGACGAGATGGACCTCGCCTCCAGCGAATACCTCCAGTCGTTCACGTTCCGCCTGCGGGGACGCGAGAAGGTCTTCCTCGACAAGATCGAGAAGGCGCTCGTGAAGATCGAGGACGGGAGCTTCGGAACTTGCGAGGAGTGCTCGGAGGAAATCTCGGTCAAGCGCCTGGAAGCGCGGCCCGAGACGACGCTCTGCATTCGCTGCAAGGAAGACCAGGAGCGCATGGAGAAGGATTTCGGCTGAGCCAAGGGGGGAACTCCCCGCTCCAGCTCGAATCCGGCCAGGGGGGGCCAACGAGGCTTCGGCACATCAGAGGCCGAGGCCTCGCCCTCATTTTGCGCTCTCGTCGGAGAAGCGCGGAGGCGTTCGAGTGCCTTGGGGAGGCGTCCCCACGCTTTGGGGAGGCGTTCGCGCTCTTCTCGGAGGCGTCCCCATGCTTTAGGGAGGCGTTCGCGCTCTTCTCGGAGGCGTCCCCATGCTTTGGGGAGGCGTTCGCGCTCTTCTCGGGGCCCTTCCCGTACTTCCCGGGGGGCCCGGGAGCCGCGACTCAGCGCTTCTTCGTGTCCACCCGGGCCAGCACGTCTTTCAGGTAGTGCCCCGTGTGCGAGTGCTCGCACGCCGCGATCTGCTCGGGCGTCCCCGCGACGACGATCTCGCCGCCCCCTTCGCCCCCCTCGGGGCCCAGGTCGATCACCCAGTCGGCGCAGGCGACCACGTCGAGGTTGTGCTCGATGACGACGACCGTGTTCCCCTGGTCGCGTAGGTCGGTGAGCGCCGTGAGGAGCACTTCGATGTCGGTGAAGTGGAGGCCCGTGGTCGGTTCGTCGAGGATGTAGAGCGTCTGCCCGGTGGCCTTTCGCGCCAGCTCGCGCGCGAGCTTCACGCGCTGCGCTTCGCCCCCCGAGAGCGTCGTCGCCGGCTGGCCGAGCGTGAGGTAGCCGAGGCCGACCTTGTTCAGCGCTTCCAGGCGATCGCGGATGCGAGGGATCGCGTCGAAGAGCTCCTGCGCCTGCTCGACCGTGACCTCGAGCGCGTCGGCGATCGACAGACCGCGGTACTTCACCTCGAGCGTCTCGCGGTTGTAGCGCTTGCCGCCGCACGTATCGCAGAGGACGAAGATGTCGGGGAGGAAGTGCATCTCCACGCGGAGCACGCCGTCCCCCTGGCACGCTTCGCAGCGCCCCCCCTTCACGTTGAACGAGAAGCGCCCCGCCTTGTAGCCGCGCGCGCGCGAGTCGGGGAGGCCGGCGTAGAGCTCGCGGAGGAGCGCGAAGACGCCGGTGTACGTCGCCGGGTTCGTGCGCGGCGTGCGGCCGATGGGGGCCTGGTCGATCGAGATGACCTTGTCGACCTTGTCGAGCCCTTCGACCGCGTCGCACTCGCCGACGGGCGCGGTCGCCGAGTAGAGCTTGGCGCGCGCGGCCGGGAGGAGCGTGTCGACGATGAGGCTCGACTTGCCGCTCCCCGACACGCCCGTCATGCAGGTGAAGAGGCCGAGCGGAATGTCGACCGTCACGTTTTGCAGGTTGTGCGCGCGCGCGTTCACGACGCGAAGATTCGCGTTCTTCGTCCGTGCCCGGCGGCGCGTGGGGAAGGGGAGCTGCTTTTTGCCCGAGAGCCACGGCCCGCTGATCGACTTGGGATCGGCCATCACCTCGGCCGCGGTCCCCTGCGAGACGATCGTCCCTCCGTGCACCCCGGCGCCGGGCCCCATGTCGACGACGTAGTCGGCCGCGAGGATGGATTCGCGATCGTGCTCGACGACGAACACCGTGTTGCCGAGGTCGCGCAGGCGAATCTGCGCCTCGATGAGCCGCGCGTTGTCGCGCGCATGGAGGCCGACGCTGGGTTCGTCGAGGACGTAGAGCACCCCCACGAGCGCGGCGCCGATCTGCGTCGCCAGGCGAATGCGTTGCCCTTCCCCCGAGGAGAGCGTCTGCGCGCTGCGATCGAGCGTGAGGTAATCGAGCCCGACGTCGATCAGGAAGCCGAGGCGCGCGGCCACCGCCTTCAGCAGCGGCTCGGCGATGGCGCGCTCGCGCGGCGTGAACGAGGTCGCGGTGTCGGTGACGCCGAGCGCTCCGGCGAAGTCGCGCAGGCGACGGAGCGGCATGCCGCCGAGCTCGGCGATGTCTTTCTGACCGAGCTTCACCGCCAGCGCCTCGGGGCGCAGCCGTCGCCCCTTGCAGGCGTCGCACGTGCGCGTGACGAGGAAGCGCCCCATCTCGTCGTCGGCGATCCCCCCTTCGTCGCTGTCGGGCCCATCTTCGTCGTCGCGCTCCGGCTCCGCCTCGAGACGCGCGGTGAGCCGCGGCACGATCCCCTCGTAGCTCTTCTTCTTCGCGCCGCGCTTCGGCTTCTTCGCCTTCGCGTCGTCCTCCACCGGCGCGTTGCCGAAGAGAATCGCGCGGCGCTCCTCCTCCGGCAGCTTCGACCACGGCACGTCGGGGCTCACGCCGAGCGCTTCCACCGCGCGCGCCAGCTCGGTCGCGAGCGCGACCGACGCGCGCCGCCCCCACGCGACGACGGCCCCCTCACGGAGCGTCCGCCCCCCGTCGGGCACGATGCGCTCGGGATCGACGACGGTGCGGGCGCCCAGGCCGTCGCACACCGGGCAGGCGCCGTGCGGGCCGTTGAACGAGAACATGCGCGGCTCGATCGGCGGCAGCGAGATGCCGCAGTCGATGCAGGCGAAGCGCTCGCTCAGCCAGAACGGCTCTTCCCCTTCGGGGAGCACGAGCAGGCGCCCTTCGCCCAGCTTCAGCGCGAGCTCGACGCTGTCGGTGAGCCGCCCCTTCAGCCCCTCCTTCACGACGAGCCGATCGACGACCACGTCGAGGTCGTGCGTCTTGGCGCGGTCGAGCGTGAGCTCGTCGCCGAGATCGACGATCGACCCATCGACGCGCGCGCGCACGAACCCCTCGCGCCGGAGTCGGTCGAGCTCCAGCTTCAGCTCCCCCTTGCGAGCGCGGCAGATCGGCGCGAGCACACTGATGCGCGATCCCTCGGGGAGCGCGAGCACACGATCGACGATCTGTTGCACCGTCTGCGCCTCGATGCGCTTCCCGCAATTCGGGCAGTGCGGCACGCCCACGCGCGCGTAGAGCAGGCGCAGGTAGTCGGCGATCTCCGTGACGGTCCCCACCGTCGAGCGCGGCGACTTGGAGAGCGGTCTCTGCTCGATCGCGATCGCCGGCGAGAGCCCCTCGATGCGCTCGACGTCGGGCTTGGCGAGCTGCTCCAGGAACTGCCGCGCGTACGCGCTCAGCGACTCGACGTAGCGCCGCTGCCCCTCGGCGTAGATCGTGTCGAACGCCAGCGACGATTTGCCCGACCCGCTCGGCCCGGTGAACACCACGATCTTGCCGCGAGGCAAGGACACGCTGACGTCCTTGAGATTGTGCTGCTTCGCGCCGACGACGACGAGGCGATCCATGGAGCGTGAACGGTTAGCACGAAGCGTCGAGGGCCGCTTCCAGGTCGCGCCAAAGGTCGTCCGTCCCCTCGATCCCGACGCTGAGACGGAGGAGCCCGTCGCCGATGCCCGCCTTTTCCCGGTCTTGCCGCGGCATCGTGGAGTGCGTCGTGGAAGCGGGGTGGGTCAGGAGCGAGCGGACGTCGCCCAGGCTCACGGCGTGCGTGATCGTGCGCACCCCTTCGAGCACGCGGCGGCCGGCGTCGATCGCGCTGGTGGTCCCGCTCCCCTTGAGCTCGAACGAGAGGAGCGAGCCGAACGCGTGCATCTGCCGCGACGCGAGCGCATGACCGACGTGGGACGCCAGCGACGGGTGGTGCACGTGCGCGACGTGCCGACTGGACGCGAGGCGCGCCGCGAGGGTCGCGGCCGATTCGCACGCCTGGCGCTGGCGGAGCGCGAACGTGCGCAGACCGCGCGCCACGAGCCACGCGGTGAAGGGGGAGATGACGCCGCCGAACCCCTTCACGACGAGGTCGCGCGCGCGCTCGACCGCTTCGTGTGCGCCGCAGATCGCGCCGCCGATCGCGTCGCCGTGGCCGCCGAGCGCCTTGGTCATCGAGTGGATGACGAGGTCGACGCCCAGCGCGAGCGGGTTCTGCGCGAAGGGGGTGGCGAACGTGTTGTCGGCGAGCGTGGCCGCACGGTGCCCCTTGGCGATGGCGACGATGGCCGCGATGTCGCTCACCCCGAGCAGCGGGTTGTTCGGCGTCTCGATGTAGAGGAGGCGCGTCGCCGGCGTGAGGGCGCGCGCGTAGCTCTGGGGGTCGAGCGCGTCGACGAACGTGGTCGTGATGCCGAGGCGCGGGAGACGCTCGCGGAGCAGGCGCGCGCTCTCCGCGTACATCGCGCGCGGCGCCACGATGTGGCTCCCCGCTTCGCAGAGCGAGAGCACCGCGCCGCTGATGGCGGCCATTCCGCTGGCCGTCGCCGCGCAGTCCTCCGCCCCTTCCAGCGCCGTCAGCTTCCGCTCGAGCGCTTCCACCGTGGGGTTCGCCCAGCGTCCGTAGATGTACGCGTCGTTCTCTCCGCTGAACGCTCCGGCCGCTTCGGCGGCGCTGGCGAACCCGAACGCGCTCGACTGCACGATCGGCGTGTCGAGCGCCCCGTGGCGGTTCTCCTCCCCCGCGTGCACGCAGCACGTCTCCAGCTCGGATGCTCGGCGCGCGAGCTGCTCGGCGTACGTCTTGGACAGGTCGATCACGGGCGCGATGCTATCGTGGCCGTGGGGCAGAGGGGATTTCGAGATGCGCGCCCGTATCATGTCTCTGATGCACGCCAGTTCGATGCACCGGTTCGCCGCGGGCGTGCTCCTGGTCGCGTCGGTCCAGCTTTCGGCGCCGTCCGCGCTGGCGGACGACCCCGCCGCAGCTCAGGCGCTGTTCGCCGATGCCCGGAAGCTGATGAGCGCCGGGAAGTTCGAGGACGCCTGCCCGAAGCTCGAGGAGAGCCAGCGCCTCTCGCCCGCTACGGGGACGAAGTTCAACCTCGCCGACTGCTACCAGCACACCGGGCGGCTCGCGAGCGCGTGGGCGGCGTTTCTCAGCGTCGCGGCGAGCGCGAAGAACGCCAACCAGGGGGCGCGCGAGAAGGCCGCGCGCGACCGGGCGGCGGCCCTCGAGCCGAAGCTGTCGCGCCTCGCGGTGGTGGTGCCGGACTCTTCGCAAACGTCCGGCCTCGTGGTGACGCGCGACGGTGAGTCGGTGGGGGACGCCGAGTGGGGCGCGTCGATGCCGCTCGACCCGGGGCAGCACACCGTGACCGCGTCGGCCCCCGGCAAGCACCCCTGGAAGGCGGTCGTCGAGATCGGCGGCGCCGGGAGCACCGCGAAGGTCATCGTCCCCATGCTCGACGACGAGCCCGCTCCGCCCCCCCCTCCGGCCCCGACCATCGCCCCCCCCGACACGTCTTCTCCCGCGACCTCCACCCCTGCACAGCCCGCGTCCTCGGCACCGTCCAAGACGCCCGGCTGGGTGCTCCTCGGCGTCGGTGGAGCTGCGGTCGTCGGGGGCGCGATCACCTGGGCGCTGCGCGGCAGCACCGTCTCGAAGCTCCAGAACGAGTGCGGCCCCAGCGGTACGGCCTGCCCCTCGGGCGCCGCGGGCGACATCTCGACCGGCAAGACGTACGACGCGCTCGGCGTGACGCTCTTCGCCGTGGGGGGCGCGTGCGCGCTGGCGGGCGTCTCCTGGCTCCTGCTCTCCGGGAGCCACGGCGACGGGGCGACCGCGCAGCTGGTCCCCGCGCTCGGACCGCACGCCGGGGGCCTACGGCTCCAGGCGTCGTTCTGAGCGGGTCACGAGCCGTTCTTGCACGCGAAGGTCGTCGTCCCGGTGCCGGCCACGGTCACGTCGTTGACCGAGCCGGTGAACGTGAACTGAAGCGTCGCGTTCATCGCGCTTCCGCTGACCGCGAGCGTCCCTTCCGTGTACGCGAACGTCAGCGCGCCCGAGACGCACGACTGACCGGCGATGAGCGTCGCGTTCGATCCCGACGCCGTGTAGTGGAGCGGGCACGACGCGCCGGCCTCCGTCGAGGAGGTCGCCGTGAAGGCCCCGTTCACTTCCTCGGTCACCACCAGCGACGCCGGGTTGGTGGAAGACGCGGGCGCCGAGCCGGGGGGAGACGTGTACGTCAGCGCATCGGCCTGCGTGCAGCTCCAGTCGCCGTCGAAGGGCGACCCGGCCGCGGCGTTCCCGCTCGACGTGCACCCTGCGAGGGGAGTGAGAGTCAACGCGGCCACGGTGAAGCACGAAGCGATGCGCATGGATGAAGGCTCCTCGATCGAGAACGCAGTCTACGCCCCTCGTCCGGCTCTACGGGAGGACGGTCTTCACGCAGCGGAATCCGAGGTTCGTCTGCACGGTGCTCTCGTCGTTGTTCGCCGGTAGGTCGCCTTGCAGGCTCGCGGCGGGGCTGATCCACGATCCGCCGCGGATGTCCCGCCCACCGCTCTGCGTGCCCGCGTCCTCGGGCGTGCCCGCGTAGTCGGGGGGCCAGGGGGTGTTGTTCGAGAAGCTGAACGCGTCCCAGATCCACTCCTCGAGGCTCCCTTCGAGATCGAGCACGCCGTCGAGCGACCTGCCCGCAGGCGCGCTCCCGACCGGCACCGGAAAGCCGCAGCCGTTGTTTCCGCCGAGGCCGCCGTCGCCGATCCAGATGGCGAGCGAGCAGTCGGTGGGCGTCGGCGAGTCCCCCCACGGATAGGTGTACCCGTGCGATCGGCCGACGGCCTCGTACTCCCACTCGACCTGCGTCGGGAGGCGCTTCCCCACGTAGAAGCAGTAGGCGGCGGCCTGGTACCAGTTCACGCAGTTGATCGGCACGTTCGGAGCCGCGGGCGTCGAGTCGTACGTCGGCCCGAGGAGCGTCACCGTGTTGCCGAGGGAGTACGGGTCCTGTGCGGTCGTGCACGTGCCGGTCGACGTCTTGTAATCGACCGCGTCCGCCTGGGTGTTCCACGCTTGCTGCCAGTACATCTGGCTCGCGTAGGGGCCGCCCGGATCGAGCGACTGTCCGTCGTTGGGGAGCGGCCGGCCGACGTTCACCCAGTTGGTGAACCCGGCGACCGTGACCTCCGTGACGTCCATCAGGAAGCCGTGGCTCAGGGTCGCGTTCGTCGACGTCTGCTCCGAGTCGGGGCCGAAGAGAAACGTGAACGGCGCAGTTCCCGTCGGCGGAACGTAGGCGCCCCCGTCAGCGCTCGGGTTCGGTCCCGCGTCGGTGCCCGGCGGTATGGGCGCTCCATCCTGCTGCACCTTCGCGCCGTCCGGGAGCACGACGATGATGACGCCGCTGTCGTCGCTGCCGCCACCTGCCGTCGCATCCTGCTTGGTGCCACCGTCATCGCCGTTGCCGCCGCCGCCGTCGCTCCCGCCTACGGCGAAGCTCGGGAAGCACGCCGCGAGGGCGCCGAACCCGGCGATGAGCACGATCAGAACGGACGCGGTCGAGCGGCGCATGCGTGGAGCTTACTCGCGGTCGTCGAAGAGGCCCGCACTCGACGCCGTGGTCGGCGACGCGGACGAAGAAGGGGATGCTTTGGGCGTCGGCGACGTATGACGCGAGCCCCCCGACCGGAGACCGCCTGCGGGGGCGGACGTCGCGGGGGGACGAGCGCTCGGCGCGACGCTGGCCGACGGCATCGCCGACGCGGCGCTCGCGACGCTCGCTTCGGGCGCCGGAGCGGTATTACTGCTCGCAGGGAGCGCGCGGATCGGAGGGGTGCGGAGCGCCTCCGGCAACGTCGTCCCCGGCGCCGCAGCCGCTTGTGCGCCCCCCTCCGCCGGAACCCCGTGCATCTCGCCGCGCGGGAGCAAGAGCGCCACGGCCGTCCCGAGGATCGCAGCCCCGCCCAGGGTGAGCGCCGCGAGGAGCGCCCGGCCGCGCTTGGGCTCCGCCTCTTCGATCTTCGCCTCGCCCCACGCGCTGGCCGTCCTCGTCGCCGAGCTGTTCTTTCCGTCCTGCGACGAGACTTTACCGTTCTGCGGAAGGCCGTCGGGTCGCGACGAGCGAATCGTCGGCGCCGTACCGAGCTGGCGCGTGGAAATCTGACGCGCGAGCCGCTCCGCCGCCGCGCGCGACCCCACCGGCGCGAACGGCAACAGCGCCTCCGCGAGCTCGGCGATCCCCGCGTAGCGTGCTTCCGGATCCTTCTCCAGGCAGCACGTGATGACCGCCTCCAGCCCCTCGGGCGCATCGGGTCGGAGCGCGCGCAACGGAGGGGGCGGATCGCGGATGATCTTCGCGGCGATGTCGGCGGTCGACTCACCGGAGTAGGGGGGACCGCCGGTCACGAGCGCGAACAGGATGGTCCCCATCGACCAGATATCGGCGCGCGCGTCGACGTGACGAGTCGATCGCAGCTGCTCCGGGGACATGAACGCCGGCGTCCCCATGATCGTGGTCGTGGTCGTCAATCCGGCGGGCGCCGAGATCGCCGATCCGCTCATCACCTTGGAGATGCCGAAGTCGAGCACCTTCACCAGCCCCGATCCGTCGCTCCGCTTCGCGAGGAACAAGTTCCCCGGCTTCAGATCGCGATGAATGATCCCGAGCGCGTGCGCCGCGGCGATCGCGTCGCACGCTTGAAGCACGTAGTCGACGGCCGTCTCGATCGGCAGCGGGCCTTCTTCTTCGAGCACGGCGTGGAGGTCGCGCCCGTCGAGATACTCCATGACGATATACGGCGCCCCCGACTCGAGCTTCCCCGAGTCGAGCACCCGAACGACGTGATCGCTCCGAATCTTGATCGCCGCCTTCGCCTCGCGGACGAATCGCGCGATGGCATCGGGCTGCGCCGGCACGTTCGGCGCGAGGAATTTCACCGCGACCCGCTCGTCGAGCTCCAGGTGCATCGCCGCGACGACGACCCCCATCCCGCCGATGCCGAGCACGCGCTCGACGCGGTACTTCCCGGCGAGCAGCTCGCCCGGCTGGGGTACGCCCGCGGGCACGCGCTGCCCCTCGGGGACGTCGGGCCCCTCGGCGGCGTCGGAGCCCGAGGGGGCGCCGGAAGAAGGTGGGTTGGACGGAGTGCTCATGGCGCGGGCGCCGCGTCTCGGAAGGGGGGCGAAGGGGCGCAGACACCCCCCCGCTAGAACATCACGAACGCTTGGACGTGTCCGAGGCGAAAAGATTGCTGGTCGCGGGACGTTTGTTCGAGCGGCCGCTGCCAGGCGTGTCCGGCGACCCGCCGCAAGGGAGCGTGACCGGCGCACCTACACGGCGCAAGCGCTTGGAATCCATGCGGCGCGCGTGTGATAGCCTCGCTGCGATGCTCTTGATGCCTGGAGACGACAGGGTCTCGACGTGAAGAGGCGCGGATGTTGAAGGTCGAGTGCGAGTCCTGCAAGGCGCCGTACCAGATCGACGAGCGGCGTGTCCCCGCGGCGGGGCTCAAGATGCGATGCCCCAAGTGTGGGCACTCGTTCGTCGTGAAGAACCCGAGCGTGCCCGCGGAGATCGCGAAGCCGGCGGCACCGGCCGCTGCGACAGCCGCTCCCCCGCGCGTCGTCGCACGCGCCCCCTCCGTGGTGCCGAGGGCGCCGCCGATGGTGGGGAAGCCGAGCATTCCAGCGGCCCCCGACTCGTCGGACCTCGAATTCGCCCCCCCCTCCACGGCCCCGGCGGCGGTCCCGCCGAAGACCGTCGCGCCTCCGGTGATCCAGAAGCGGACGATGATGGGCGTCCCCGGTCCCGCCGCCCCGGCCACCGCGCCGCGCGTCGTGAAGGCTCCGTCCGTCCCGGCGAACGCGCCCGTCGATTTCAATCTCTCCCTGGGTCTCAGCGGTCCCGATCCGCTCGCCGATCTCTCCGATCTCCCTTCCCCCGCGGGTGATCTCCCTTCCCCCGCGAAGCCGGGCATCCGCGCGGTGCACAAGCAGACGATGGCGTTCGGTCCGCCGGCGGGTTTCGGCGAGCTCGACCTTCCGTCGACGGTCGATGCGGACCTTCCCGTCGCGGCCTCCGGCAACGTCGGCCTCCCGGCCTCGTTGCACGCCGATCTCCCGTCTCCCGCCAACGTGGGGCTCCCCGCGGCGGCAACCGTCGGGCTGCCAGCGGCGGCGCACGTGGGGCTGCCGGCGGCGGCGCACGTCGGGCTCCCTGCGACGGCGACGGTCGGGCTCCCTGCGAAGGCGACGGTGGGTCTCCCCCAGACGGCGGCTGCCAAGCAGGCCGCGCTGAAGAGACAGACCGTGGGCTTCGGCGAGATCGATCTCCCGGTCCCCGCGCACGATCTCCCCGCCGTCGCGAGCGCACTGCCTGCGATCGCGCAGTCTCTCCCTTCGGTCGCGCAGTCTCTCCCTTCGGTCGCGCAGTCTCTCCCTTCGGTCGCGCAGTCTCTCCCTTCGGTCGCGCAGTCTCTCCCCAACGTGGCGCAGGTGCTGCCCTCGAAGGCGACGACCGCGTTCGGCGCCGGCTCGTTGCCGCCGGCGTTCGGTGGTCAGTCGTTGCCGCCGGCGTTTGGTGGGCAGCCCCCGCCGGCGTTTGGCTCGGCCGACGACTTCGGCGAGCTCGAGCTCCCGCGAGCGCCCGCTTCGTCGAAGCGCTCACCGATGAGCGATCCTCCGGCCGCCCGGTCGCCCAGCTTCGCGCCGCACCAACCGCTGCGCGAAGGGACACCCGACAGCTCGCTCTTCGACGAAAACCCCTTCTCGTCGGTCGCTCCTCCCGAGGCCGGCCATGCGGGCGGCGGTGCGTTCGGCGAGCTCGAGCTCCCCGAGCCTCCGCCCGAACACCGAGGGAGCGGCTTCGGCGATCCGGTGCCCCAATCCGAGCGCGGCAGCGTCGGCGGGATGGCCTTCGGTGAGCTCGATCTCGGCGGCGGAGGTTCGTCCGACATCGCCGGCGGAGGCGACAACCCGTTCGGCGAGGCGTCCCTCGGCAGCGTGATCCAGCCGCCGCCGACGGCATCGGCCGACGACGCGCGAATGTCCGGGGAGGCTTTCGGCGGCCCGACCGAGGCGCAGCTCGACGTGGGGGTTGGGCGGCAGCGTCGCGAGCAGCGCGGTGCGCAGCTCCCCAGGCGGCCGTCGCCGGTTCCGAAGATACTGCTCGGGCTCGCGGTCATCGCCGTTCTGGGTGGGACGGCGGCGACGTTCACGCCGGCGGGGTTCTTCGGCAAGGATCTCGTCTCCGACTCGATGCACGCGGCCGAGTACGCGAAGCTCGCGGACGCGTCGATCTCGGCCATTCACGACGGCCTCGCGAGCGACAACTTCGCCGACGCCGAGGCGATGGCCGACCACCTGGCCGCGTCCCGCGCCGCGAAGCCACGCGCGCGATCGCTCACGGCGGTCGCCGCGATCGCCGAGCTCGAGACGCAGCTCCGCTTCGGCAAGGATCCCGATCGCGCGAACCGCGCGAGGCTCTGGCTGGCGGACATCCCCGCGCCGAGCTCGCCTGCGAAGGTGAAGTACCTCGACGTGGCCCAGACGGCGGCCGCCGCGATCGATCGCGATCGCGACAAGGCGCGCGCGGGCTTCGACGCCGCGATGCGAAAGTACGGCAGCGAGCCCATCGCGCAGGACATCGCGTTCATGCGCGGTCAGCTCGAGCTGCGCGCGGGCGACGCCGCGTCGGCCACCGAGGCGTTCAAGAAGGCGCTCGAGCTCTCCCCGGGCGGACGCGCGCACTTCGGGCTCGCGCAGGCCGCGTTCCTCGCCGGGGACACCAAGACGGCGGGCAAGGAGCTCGACGCCACCATCGCCGCAGCCCCGAAGCACGGCGCGGCGCTGCTCCTGCGCGCGGAGGTGGCCTGGTCCCAGGGGCGTGACGACGCCGCCGCGGAGTCGGCCCTGAAGGATCTCGGGACGCTCCTGGAAGGGCCGGCGAAGAGCTCGATCTCGACCGGAGACCAGTCGCAGGCGTACGCATGGCGCGGCGTCATTCAGTTCGCCCGCGGGCGGTCCGCCGAAGCGCGCAAGGCGTTCGACGACGCGTTGAAGGTCGACCAGCGAAACGTGACCGCGCTCATCGGCCAGGGCGACGTGCTCTACGACGAGGGGCGCTACACCGAGGCCATCAGCCGCTACGAAACGGCGAAGCAGGTCGACCCCAACTCGGTCCCCGCCATCGTGGGGGCCGCCAAGACCCAGATCGCCCTCGAGCGGCTCGCCGACGCCAAGACGCAGCTGGTCGACGCGGTGAGGCGCTTCCCGAAGTCGGCGCTCGCCCTGCAGTGGCTGGCCACGGCCGAGTCCACGCTCGGCGACAAGAAGTCCGCGGAGCGCGATTTCGGGGGCGCGATGGACCTCGTCGATCCGAAGGATCCCGACGGCATCGCGCCGTACGCCGCGTACGCGAACTTCCTCGCCACGCAGGGGAGGGCCGACGAAGCGCAGGTGAAGCTGCAGGAAGCCGTCAAGAAGCTCCCCGACTCGGTCAGTCTCGAGCGGACGCTCGGCGACGTCGCCGTGGTCCAGGGGAGGTTCGACGACGCGCTCGTGCGCTACCGCGCCGCCCTCGCGATGGACGCGAAGGACGTCTCGTCGCGCTTCCGCCTCGGGCAGGTGCTCCGCAAGACGAACAAGCTCGACGAAGCATCGACCGTGTTCGACGACGTCTATACCGCCGACAAGAACTACCCGGGCCTCGCCCTCGAACGCGGCCTCCTCTTCGAGCAATCGGGGGACGTGGAGAAGGCCCTCGACCAGTTCAAGTCTGCGCTGGAGAAGGCGCCGAACGATCCCGACTTGAAGCTGCGCGTCGGCGCTTCGTACGTGGCCATCGGGCAGGGGGAGAAGGCGGAGCCGCTCCTCAAGGACGTCGGCAAGGACAGGCCGAACAGCGCGGAAGCGGATCACTACCTCGGCCGCGCGCTCATGCTGCAAGGGCCCATCCACTACCAGGAGGCGATGCGCCACCTGCAGCTCGCGGCGAGCCGCGAGACGAACCGCGCGGAGTATCACCTCTACGTCGGGTGGCTCGCGAACCTGGTGCCGGACCTCGGGCTCGCCTCCAAAGAGATCGGCAAGGCGCTGGAGCTCGACCAGACGTTGGCCGACGGCTACTGGCAGCTCGGCGTCAGCGAGTTCCTGACGGGCCAGAACGACAACGCCGTGCGCGACCTCCAGCACGCGCTGCGGCTCAAGCCCACCCGATTCGAGGCGCATGCGTGGCTCGCGCAGGCCTACGAGCAGAAGAACATGACCGACGCTTCGATCGCCGAATGGCGGCTCGCCATGGCGCACGAGGACGACAAGTCGCTCGACCCGCGCGACGTGGCGTTCTGGAACTACAAGTTCGGCTCGCAGCTCAGCGATCGTGGGCAGTACGCGGAGGCGGCGAAGCGGCTCAAGTCGGCGGTCGAGACGGCGAACCAGGCGCAGCCGCGCCCGACGTGGCTGACGCGCGGCGAGCTCGCGACCGCCGAGGCCGTGCGCAAGACCGGCGATACCGCGACCGCGTGCGTGCACTACGCGGCGTTCGTCCAGATGAGCGATCAGAACGACCCCGATCGGCGCGACGCCCGGAGGGCTTGCCGAGACGTTTGCGGCAAGCCGTGCGAAGTGAGCCAGTAGCGGCGGACGCGATCATCGGGTTCCGCTAAATCGCACTACCCAACTCGGGCCCGGGGCTGTCCCTGAGATAGGCCATGACCACGCCGCCGGCCGGGACCGAGCGCGCTGGCGGCGGCCAGCCCGCCCACCCACGCCGCCAGCGCGCTCGGTCCCGGCCGGCGGCTCACCGAGCCTGTCGACGATTGTACGGTCCTTGGGGTCCAACGATCTCGTCTTCACCACCCGCCCGGCTTTCGCGGGGTCTCTCCTCTGAAGCGCTGCTCGCGGTCGAGACGATCCGTGTTTCGGATTGGCGCACTAGCGGTTGGAGCTAGTCGCACTAGCGAACTTGCTGATCGCACTTGCCCCGAGGGCTAGTCGCACTAGCGAATTTGCTGATCGCACTTGCCCCGAGGGCTAGTCGCACTAGCGAATTTGCTGATCGCACTTGCCCCGAGGGCTAGTCGCACTAGCGAATTTGCTGATCGCACTTGCCCGAGGGGCTAACTCACGAGCGAATCTGCTGATCGCACTAGCGAATTTGCTGAACGATTAGCGAATTCGCTAATCGCACTTGCAGATCTGCAAGTCGAGCTCAACGCGCGAGGGCGCGGTCCAGCGCGGCGGCTGCGCGTGCGTACGCCTCCACGCCGAGCGTCTCCCCGCGCGCATCGAGCGAGACGCCGGCTTCGGCCGCGACGTGGGCGATCACGTCGGCGGGGGCGACGTTGCCCCAGGCGTTTCGCAGCGTCTTCCTTCGCGCGCCGAACGCCCCCTTCACGAGCGCACGGAACGACTCGGTCTCCTCGGCGCGCACCGGCGACGCCGGCACGAGGCGCACGACCGAGCTGGTGACGGCGGGCGGCGGGTGGAATGCGCCACGCGAGACCTTCCGTACCCGCGACACGTCGAAGGCCGCGCGGACGAAGATGGTGAGCGCGCCGTAGTCCTTCGTGGAGGGCTCGGCGACGAGTCGCTCGGCGACCTCGTCCTGCACCATGAAGACGACCCGATCGACGTGCGCGCGCGCGTTCACCGCGAGCTGCAGGAGTCGGCCGGTGATCTGGTAGGGGAGGTTCCCGCAGAGCACGCGCGGGCCGGCGTGGCCGTCGCCGAGGATCGCCGCGACGTCGACCGCCTGGGCGTCCGCTTCGAGGATCGTGAGCTTCGAAGCTTCGATCGCCTCGCTCATCGTGCGCGACAGCACGGGGATCAAGTCGCGATCGCGCTCCACCGCGGTGACGTGTGCCGCACGCTCGACCAGCGCCGACGTGAGCGCACCGAGCCCCGCGCCGAGCTCGAGGACGTTCGCCCGCCCGACCTCGGATTCGGGCACGCACGCCTCCGCGATGGCGCGGATGACCCCTTCGGCGACGAGGAAGTTCTGTCCGAAGCTCTTCTTGGGGGCGAGGCTCGACTCGCGAAGCAGTTTGCGCGCGTCGATCATCGCGTGGAACCGGGCGTCGCTTCGGGCGAGCTCCTCGGCTCCGTGGCCGCCTCCAGCTTGGGGAGCGCACGCCTCCTCGTTCGTTGCGGGCGAACGCCCAGCCGCCGCAGCGCGCGCTCACCCCGCTCACGCGCTACGAGCGCCCGCGCGCGCACGGCGACGTCCACGGCCTCGGCCACGGTCATCGGCTCGTGGATCATCGCGGTCGGTCCCGCATACGCCCCGGTCGCACCAACGCTCTCCTCGAACGACGGGAGCGTCCAGCGCACCTCGGCGCGGCGCGTCCTGAGGCGCAGGAGAGCCAGCGCGATCGGCGTCCCCCTCGCGGGAACGGGCGCCCATACATGGATGAGCGTGGGACGCGTCTTGTCGCGCCCGAGCTTCTCGAGCGCTTCGGCGATGGCCGCGTCACTTCGCTCGCGCTCGCCCTCCACGCGCGGAGGCACCTCGACGCCGAACGACGCCAGGTAGTGCCGGAGCTTCTGTTCGCGCGACGTCTTCGCGAACGGCAGCCGCGGTGCGAACGGCGCGCGCGCGCGCAGCTGTTCGGCGCGCGAAGCGAGCTGGTCGAGGTCACCCTTGGCCAGATCCGCGAGGCCCTTCGGGTCGAGCGGTCTCGCGTGCTCCGACACGCGCTGCGCGAGCTCCACTTCGTCGAGATCGCAGCGGTCGCCGTCGACCGTGCTGGCCGCGCTGGCGAGCGCCGCTGCGAGACGCATCGCGTGCGCGGCACCGGACGCCGGCGCAATCCACGTGCGCAACCGCGAAGCTGCGACGATGAGCCCCACGTGATCGCCGCGGGAGAGATGCTTGGCCGCGAGCGCCGCGACGTCGTCGATGCCGACATCGAGCGGCGCGCGTCCCGGCTCGCCCGCCCAGAGCTCGACGCTGGCGTCGATCAGCAGCCAGACCACGTCGCGCTGCTCGTGCTCCATCTCGCGGACGATGAGCTTGCGCCGCCGCGCGCTCGCCTTCCACGCGATGCGCTTGAATGCGTCTCCCGGGACGTGCTCGCGCAGCTCGCGCAGCTCGTCTCCGTCGCCGGCCGAGACAGCAGGTCTCCCCGCTTCGGCCGTACGCCGCGAGCGACCGCCGCGAGGCGAGGCGATCATGGCGTGGAGCGCGAGAGGGAGCACTTCGATGCCGTAGGGGTTGGCGAACATGAGCGGCACCTCGTAGAGCCCCTCGCCCCCGGCCGGCGTGCCTCGTACCTCGAGCGCCATGCCGTGTAGCCCCCAGCGCCCGACGCGCTTGCCGCGAATGGTGACGTCGAGCCTCACCTTGGCGCCCGCGGGGAGATCGATCGTGCGGGGCTCGACCACGACGTCGAGGAGGCTCGACGCGACGGCGCGCACGTTCACTCCCCGTGCATCGCTCGAACCGCGATTGCGTAGCTCGGCCTCGAGCTTCACGACGCCGCCTCGCGACGTCCGCGTGACTCGCTTCGGCGTGTTCCAGACCATCTCGAACCCGGCGGAGCGCAGGCGCGTGACCGTGGCCAGGGCAGCCGCGCGACCGACGGCGACCGCCAGAATCATCGCCCCACCGAACGCCACCGCGGCAGGAGCGTGCGCGGCCACGCCGATGGCCACCATCGCGGCTCCGGCGACCGCTACGTGGAACGTCGAAGGGGTCGGGTGGAGCTGCACTCCTGGCACGATAGCAAACGCTGCACGGGCGAGCGTGCGCGTCGCTCACGAATCGCGAGGACCGCGCGCGTCAGGCGCGGTCGAGCACGCGCAGCACGCGGAAGCGCTCGAGGAACACGACCGCGTCGTCGCTGAATTCGATCCCGAGCTCTTCGCCCTGTTTCAGGAACGCGGCGCGATGGGCCTCCGTCCAATCGGCGAGTGAACCGTCGCCCTCGGCCTCCGTGCGCGCGAAGTCCTCCGGCACGTCCGCGAAACGGGTGAGGTCGACGCGCACGGTCTCGAGCGCGCAGACCGGATAGCCGAAGCCGTCCGTGATGATGCTCACGAGCCCGGGCGCCGGGATGACGTTTCTGCGCGCCTCCTCCGCGGCCAACCAGCCGGCCGTCCCTCGCTTGTGCCCACGCGCCACCAGGTGCGCGAGCGCGGCGTTCGTCCGCGCGCCGGTGCCGAACGCGAATACGTCGATCACGCGCCCCGCGCGCGCGGGGGGGATCCAGCCGCCCAGCATCGTGTCGACGTAGAGCGACCACAGCGCGTCCGCGTCGCGCGTCAGTCCGTCGAGGTCGCGGAGCGGAACCCAGCTCGTCTCGGCGGCATCGACGCGCACGGAGGGGTCGAGAACGAACGCGAACTCGGCGGGATCCATCGCCGGTCGCATGCCGCAGGGACGAGGCAGATCGATCTCGAACCGCTCCCGCGCGAACGCCACGAACGCGACCAGCGGCCGCTCGCCGACGCGCACGACGGTCGCCGGCGCGTGCCACGTGTCGTCGAGGGCGCGCAAGAGAAGCACGCGGTGCGCAGTGTCGAGCACGAGCCCGCGCGCGTCGCGCATTCGCTACACCGCCCGCACACCGCGCCGGTAGCTGACCTTCGCGATGGCCTCTTCGATCACCTGCTCGCGCGCCTTGGCATCGGGTTCCGTGTCGGCCGTCAGCACGAGGCGGTGCGAGAGCACGGGGGACGCCACGGCGCGCACGTCGTCCGGGGTGACGAACACGCGCCCGTTGACGAGCGCCCAGGCCTTCGAGGCCTGCACCAGGGCCAGCGTCGCGCGCGGGCTGGCTCCGAGGGCGACGCGCGGATGAGACCGCGTGAAGGTCGTGATGGCGACGGCGTAGTCGAGCAGGTCGTCCTCGACGTGAATGCGTGCCCCGATCGCCTGCATCGCCGTCACGTCCGACGCGCTCAGCACGGGGCGAATCACGGGCGGCTCGACTCCGTGCGCACGGAGCATCTGCGTCTCGTCCCGCGCGGTCGGATAGCCCATCGAGACACGCACGAGGAAGCGATCGATCTGCGCTTCGGGGAGCGGGTAGGTCCCTTCGAGGTCGATCGGGTTCTGCGTCGCGAGCACCATGAACGGCAGCGGCAGCTCGAACCGGTCCCCTTCGATCGTGACCTGGCGCTCCTGCATCGCCTCGAGCAGCGCCGACTGTGTCTTCGCCGGTGCTCGATTGATCTCGTCGGCCAAAACGACGTTCGCGAAGATCGGGCCGGCGCGGAGCTGGAACGTGCCGTCGCGCGGCGAGAGGACGTACGTACCGGTGATGTCGGCCGGCAGGAGATCGGGCGTGAACTGAATGCGCCGACCGGAGCAGCCGAGCGCGGTCGCGAACGCCTTCACGAGCGTCGTCTTCGCGACGCCGGGGACCCCTTCGAGCAGCACGTGACCCTTGGCGACGAGCGCGATCAGCATCATGTCGATCGCCTTCGGCGACCCGATGTAGATGCGTGACACCTCGGCTCGGAGCCGGTCGAGCCGTTCGCGTGCTTGCTGGACGTCGCTCGTCGGCACGGCGCTCATGAAGCCCCCCGCGACAAAGCGCTGACCCGCGCGCGCTCGCGCACGTCGTCCACGACCCGGCTGACCTCTCTCGACAACGCGAGCACTTCGCGATCCCGCACGGGGGCCATGGTAGCCCCCGTGCGCTGCGAGAGCATCATGGTCTCGACGTTCGCCATCCTGAGCAGCAGATTCCGCAGTTGAAGCGTCGCTTCGGGGGCGAGCCACTTGCGCTCAGTCAGCGTCGCCAGGAGCTCCTCGTGCCCCGGGTTCTCGTCGATCCCCAGCGCGGCGCAGAGCCCTTCCTCCAGCGCGCTCTTGAGCTCGAGCAACGCCAGCAGTCGCGGGGCGGTCGGCGCGCCGATCACCGCCGCGTGTCCCGCGACCCCTCCCTGAGCGGCGAGCGGGATCGGACGCGTGAACCGCGGGGGCGACGCCTTGTGGGTGCGGCCCGCCTTTGCGCCGGTCCACCAGATCACCGCGACGCCCACGAGCACGGCGAGCACGTACGCCATCGTCGGGCTGAGTCCCTCGGAGCGGATCGTCGCCAGCGCATCCTTCGCCGCGCGCGCGCGCTCGCCCAGCCAGCTCGGCTCCTCGCCGTACGACCCGACCTGCTCGAAGGGTCCCTCGGCCATGTAGAGACGCCCGCGCCCCCGCTCGCCCGCGTCGTCTCCTGCCGCGTAGTGAACGAGATTGCGCGCGAAGGTCTTGTTGCCTGCGTAGCGAAGCATCGAGTTCATCACGACGGAGGGATCGCCGACGGCGAGCAGTCGACCGTTCGCCACCTGTCCGGCGACGGCCAGCAGCACCGTGCTCCCGCTGTCGGTGTGTACCTCGAGCACCGGGGTGAGCTCCGCATGCCTGAGCCCCGTCGCGTGGTTGGTGACGACGCGGTTCACGTCGTTGACCACGGGATGCGCGCTCGCCGGTTCGGCGATGGCGAACGACGGGTTGCCCCGCAGAGTCTCGGACGGATTCGCTGCCATCGGCACGCGCTCGATGCCGAAGTGCGCGAGGAGAGCATCGGCAGAGCCGTAGTCGTCGAGAACGACGACACGCCCACCTGCGTGAAGGAACCTCGCATAGCTCTCGACGTCCAGCGGCCTCTCCGGATGAAGCAGGAGGACTCCGTCGTTCGGCGTGAGCGCGTGAAGGTCGAGCCGCTGTGCCAGGACGACCCTCGCTGAACCGAGCTCCGAGCGTGCGATCTCCACGAGATCGGCCGCCCCTTCCCAGTCGCGTCCCCCCCAGTCGAACGGGGCGGCGTGCGCCAGGGTCGAGTAGGCGAGGAGCACCGCTGCGGCACCCGTGACGCAGAGTCGCGCGCGGCTTTGCAGGCTCACAATTCGACTCTACATCTGCCGCGAGCGTGCTGACGGGCCATTGACGCGAGGAGGCGAGGGTGCGACAGCGGGACATCGGCCCAACCGCAGCGCCAATCACTTGACCGTGGCACTCCAGTTGCTAATTGTTTTGTAAGGCACCCGACGAGGGACCGACGCTGTTGGCTCGTCACTTGAGGAGGAACGCGATGCTGCCTCCCTTCATCATCGAGCAGATAAAGAAACGGGAGGAGGAAGAGCGGGCTCGCTACGAGCAGCCTCAGCTCGAGCTCCCGATCCCTCAACCGCGCCCTCGGAAGCCCGAGACCACGGAAGATGATGCCCATCGCGGCGTGATCATTCTGGACTTGAGCGGCGACGAGTAGCGGTTCTTCCTCGCTTCCCCCCCTGGATCCCGGGGGGATACGCGGCGGATCACATGGACACATCTCGGCGGCCTGACTAGGCTCCGCGCCGAATGAACGGTCGCAGCAGTAGAGGCGGGACGCGGCGCAAGCGTGCTCTCCGCCACGGCGCGTCGGCATGCGGCGTGCTCGCGCTAGCGGTAGCGGCCGCCTGCTATTCGACAGGTGACGGGACCGCGCCCCCCCCGGAGACGTTCTACTTCCCCGTCGGACTCGCGGTTTCTGCGGCCGGCAACGTGCTCTACGCGGCGAACTCCGATTTCGATCTCCAGTGGAACGGCGGCACGGTCCAGTCGTATGACTTGAACGCAATCCGTAACGATACCGCGCGTCTCCTGCTGGGAGCCTACGCGGGAAACCCGTTCCTCCCGGCGGGGAGCGGCGACGCCGGGGCACCGCTTCCGTGGGCGTCCGGCTACCCGTCCACGGCACCGTGTCCCGACACGACGATCAACCCGCCCCCCACCGACCCGAACAACCCCGGCGGGCGCTTGCCCATCGGCGAGGCGTGCGCGCCCCCGATGTCGTCCCAGGCCTACTGGCGAGATTCGGTCGTCATCGGCGCCTTCGCGACGGACATCCAGCTCTCGACGACCGGGAGCCGTCTGTTCGTGCCCGTGCGCGGCGACGCGACGCTCACGTGGATGGACGTCGCGAACGACCTCCTGCCGACGCCGAGCGGCGCCTCCTATGCCGCCGGCGCTTCCGCGAACGACACGGCGTCGACCTACTACCCGTTCTTCCTCGATTGCGGTCGCGACACGACGGGGCGCTGCGACGCGGCCCACCACGCAGGGACCCTGAACGACCCGGGCAACACCCGTCAGGTCTCGATGCCCGGCGAGCCGTTCGGGATGGCGCAGAGCGACGACGGAACGGCGATCGCGATCACCCACCAGACGCAGACCGAGACGAGCCTCTTCTTGACCGGCGTCGTCCCGGGCGCGGGGACGAGCTTCGACGACTTCGATCCCTCGATTCAGTACGTGCTCCAGGGGGTCCCGCTCGGAGGCATCGGCATCGTCTCCATTCCGCACGACCTCGCCGCCGTCCCCAACGACCCGGCCAATCCACTGCGACCGGCGTTCCTGCAGTCGAACGACTCGACCGCGCAGATCGATCTGCTCCGCTACTACACGGACGAGGGTTACCAGGGGCTGTTCGACGGCGGTGCCGCGGTAGACGCAGGCGCGGCGGTGGCCGTCGGCTCGTCGAACCTGCGGCCCTTCCTGATCGACGAGCAGACCTTCGAGGTCAGCGTGAACTCGAGCGGCACCAACTCGCGCGGCATGGCGATCGACCCCACGCCGCGCCGTGCCTGCGAGCTCGCTCTCCCCGCGGGCACCCCGACGACCGATCCGGCGTACATCGCGTGCGCGCAGCTTCCGGCGCGCGTGTTCATCGCGAACCGCTCGCCTGCGTCGCTCATCTACGGGCAGATCGGCGCCCCCAACGGCAATGACGGCACGTACAACCCGGACGCGCTCTCGCTCTCCGGCAACGTGCCTCTCACAGCGGGCCCGTCGAACGTCTACCTCGCGCCGATCGTCGACCAGAGCGGTCACTATTCGCTGCGCGTCTTCGTCGTCTGCTTCGACTCGCAGATCATTTACGTAATCGACCCCGACCAGCTCCCGAGCGAGAACGCCGTCGTCGCCATCATCCGCACGGGCCCCGGTCCCTACGCGATGGCGTTCGACCCGTTCAACCTCGACGACGTCGCCACGCACGCGGCGGTCCCCTTCGACCCGCGTTCGCAGATCACGATCCAAGCGACGTCGCAGCCGAATGACCCGCTGAACGGAAAGCCTGCCCTGCGCAAGTACCGCTTCGCGTACGTCGCGAGCTTCACCGACTCCTTCGTCCAGATTCTCGATCTCGACCAGTCGTTTCACGACGACAGGCTCGGTAATCAGGCGACCTTCGAGACGATCGTGTACACGCTCGGCGTGCCGACGCAGCCGAAAGGATCGCAGTGATCGAGCTCTCGACGTGGAAACGCGCGGCGATCGTCGCAGGCGCGCTCGGTGCGATCGGTGTGGTGGGGACGTCGTTGCTCTCGAGCTGCGCCGCGACGCCGACCGCCGTGCCCCTCCAGTCGTTCCAGCGGCCGCAGGACGTGGACGTGGTGTGCCTCGAGGTTCTCGATGAGAACGGCAAAGCCGTCGTTCCGGCGGTCCCGCTCCCGCAAGCGAGCTGCCCCGTCGTGCCGAACGGCGTCACCGGCAGCACGTTCAGGAACGAGCTCTTCGCGCTCGTGACCCAGACCACGACGGGCGAGGTTGCGGCGGTCAATCTCACCGGCGGCTACATCGTCGACGAAGATCCGGGGACGCCCGGGACGAACTTCCTGCCCGTGGGGACGCTGCCGAGCGGCATCGCGGTCACGCCCGACGGCGTCATGACGTTCGTCGGCTCCGCTGCGCCGAACGCACCTTCAATCTACGCGCTTCCGTCGGCCGTCATCCTCGGCGATTCGCAGGGCGGTCCTCCCGATGGGGGCACCGCGCTCATTCCGAAGCTCACGACGTGGCCGGTCTGCTTGCTACCGCAGGCTCCCGGCTCGCTGGCCGTCGTTCCTGTCGGTGTGAACGCGGGCGGCACGGCGGGAATCGCCGATGCCGGCGCGGGCGATGCGGCCTCGGGCGAGGGAGACGCGGGGACATCGACGCCGTCGTCGGCGACGGGGCTCGGCTACGTGCTGGTCGCGGTGCTCCCCGGTGACAGCGCGCATAGCGCCAAGATCGTGACCATCGACCCGGCGCCGTTCATGCGCGGCGCGGCTGCGGCGGCGGAGATGACTCTGCCTCCGTCGGTCGAGGTGAACGGACCGAGCGTGCCGCCGGCCGAGCTCGTTGCGTGCCCCTACCTCAACGTCGTCGAGCTCGCCGCTCCTCCGACCATGACGGCGTGGTCGAGCGGGCCCGCGTGGGACGACGGGGTGAAGTACGTGGACGGCGGCGTCGACGGAGATCTTCCGTCGAACGGCGTGGCGTGCGTCGCGACTGACGCTGGGAGCACGCCGCTGTTCCCGGGGCCGATCGGCGTGCCGCGCGCGGGGGCTGCCGCGATCGATACGGCGAGCTCCCGCCCGATCCTCTACGTGGCGGACACGCAGCTCCCGATCATCCACGAGATCGACGTGTCGAATCCGAATGCGCCCGTCGAGCTCGCGCCGCTCCTGGCCACGAGCGTGGCGGCTCCCACGCGCAACGTGACCGTCGGCAAGATCGCGGTCAGCCCCACGACGCGCGACTTCAAGCGGTTCCTCTACGCCGTCGACCAGACCGAAGGAGACCTCATGGTCTTCGACGTCACCGACCCCGCCACGAGCCCGCACGTTCCGCTCACGCGTCCGCACCTCGAGATCAATCCGTTCCAGCCGCCCGATCGCGTGCTCTTCAACTCCCCCGTCGCGGCGCTCTCGTTCGTCGTGCACGACTGGCCTCTCACGGAGAAGGTCACCGCGACCGGCGAGACCTCCCTCTATACCGCCGAGACGGGCCTGCTCTGCAATCCGAACCCGGCGGTGGATCCCAGCGCGGCGCAGCAGGCGAACAACCACGGGTTCACCGCCGACCAGGGGCCGTTCAGCGACGACGGCGCCTACTACCGGAACAACGCCGGGAACCAAGCGGCGACGCTCGGACCGCTGCGGCTTCGCGGTGTCTTTGCGTTCGTCACGCTGTCGGACGGGAACATGGTGACGGTCGACGTGGACGACTGGGACGCTCCGTGCCGGCGGCCGGATCCGATGGTCGTGCACGGGTTCAATCCCAACCCGCTGCCCGACGCGGGCACTGCTCAGTACCCCACCGATCCCAACCTGATCTTCCCGACCGCGCTTCCCGACGTGCTCCTCGCCGGCCCCTTCAGCTCGATTGCGCCCCCGCAACCGTTCCCCGATTCAAGCAACCCGACCGACCCGTACCACGTGCCGTTCTCGTACCAGACGTACGACACGAGCACGCCGGTCTCGACGGAGTGGTTCTTCCCGGTGAGCGCGCCCCACCGCGAGCGATCGGACTACCTGCTCCGGACCGATCCGACGAACGGCACGCATGCCCCGGTTCTCCTCAGTACCCCGCAGCTCTTCGCGTCGGGCGCACCCATTGCGACGCAGGGCGATCAATCGGTCGCGAATCCGAGCCTCGTCCCCACCGACACGCACTACGTCGACCCTTCGTTGCAATCGAATCCGGCGACGCCCGACCCCGCGCAGCGGACGCCGACGATCACCCCGGTCGAGATCACGCCGCTCGCGCTCGACGACGGCGGCGTCGCTGTGGTGCTCGACGGTGGCGTCGATGGCTCGACGGTCGCCACCGGGACGCCCTTCCTGTCGCTGACCCTTGCGCAGTCGGCGCCCGGCGCGGCGCCGGGCGTTCGCTTCGCCTGGGAGGATCCGACGGTCCAGCAGGACGAAGACTGGGTCGTCACGTTCGAAGGGCAGCTGCCCGGTTTCTACGACAACAGCGGTAACCCGCTCGTCGTCGCCGACGTCGTGGCGAGCGACGGGACCTACCAGACGCTTTCGCTGGTCAACAGCAACACGCTCTTCTGCGGCAAAGGGATCGAGGACTTCTCGATCGGCTCGCAGCGCGCCGATGCCGAGAACGCGGCGCTCGCGGCCGATGGGCTGCCGACAATCCCAGGGTTCGATCAGCGCGTCTCGGACTACGTGCAGCTCACGGACGACATCCTGGGTTCGACCGATCCGTACTGGACCCTTCCGAACGCTTGCTGGACGGAGGTGGGGGCGACCAACGCCAGCGAGCGCTACAACCTCTGCTCGAGCGTGTACGCCACGACCCTGGACCCGACCACGCCCAGCACCGAGCGCGACTTTCCCATCATCGAGGCCTACGACGATCACCTCGTGATTGGACGGTTCGGCTATCCGGTTCCGCTGGCCGACGCGGGGGCCAACGCGCCGGCTCCCCCCCGGCAGGTCGTGGGAGCGAGCACGACCAACGTTCCGTTCCTCACGCTCATGCAGTGCTGCTTCCACGACCAGGTGCACTTCAACGTGCGGACGGGCCAGCAGTGGAGCGCGTCGGCCTCGACCGTCGGCTTCCTGCACCACGTCGTCGCGAGTGGGCCGGAAAAGCGCTGCGAGCTCTCGTGCGACCAGCACAAGCAGCTCTTGAACGGGCGCGCCGCACCGGTGCCGAGGCCCGCGACGCAATCGACCGCCACCGCGTCGTGCCCTCCGCCGTTCGTCCCCTCCATCGATCGCGACAACCCCCTGTCGCTTCGCAATCCGATGTTCTCGTTCCTGGTGTGGAACGGTCAGGATCCGACGAACGGGTGCGCCGACAAACCTCCCGTCCGCGACATGGCGTGGAAATTCTCGACGCGCGGCCAGCTCCTGCCGGTCTCCATCAACCTCGCCGCGACGACGACCTCGCTGAGCCCGCAGTCGATGAAGTTCATCGACACCTTCGGGCAGCTCGCGGTCATCGATGGTGAGTCGCAGGGGTTGATCATCATCGACCTCGGCGTGATCGCCGAAGTGCACGCGCCGTACTTCTGAGCGCCCGCGCGTAGACCGAACGCGCGCTTTCCGCTACGACGCACACGAAGCGAGGATGGGCTCGAAGTCCGACGTCCAGAAGTCCGAGGTGCGCGTCCCCGCGAACCTGACGCCGGTCATGCGCCAGTTCTTCGCGGCGAAGACGGCCCACCCGGACGCGCTCCTGTTCTTCAGGATGGGCGACTTCTACGAGCTGTTCTACGACGACGCGGTCGTCGCCGCGCGCGCGCTCGATCTCACGCTGACCGCGCGGAACAAGGGCGCCGAGGACGAAGTGCCCATGGCCGGCGTGCCGCACCATGCGGCGAGCGGCTACGTCCAGCGCTTGCTGGAGCAAGGGTTCAAGGTCGCGATCTGCGAGCAGATGGCCGATCCCTCGAAGGTGAAGGGGATCGTCCCGCGCGAGGTCGTGCGGGTCGTCACGCCGGGCATCGTGTTCGACGACGCGGGGCTCTCCGCGCGAGAGAACCTGTTTCTCGTTTCGGTCGAGCACGACGGCCATGCCTGGGGAATCGGCGCGCTCGATGCCTCCACGGGCGAGCTCTCGGCGTGCGAAGCCGCCGACATGGACGCCGCCGTCGCCGAGCTCGTGAGACTCGACGCACGCGAGGTCCTCGTGGGACCCGAGGCCGTCGCAATTGCTCTGCCGCTCCGGTCGACGCTCGCGCGCGCCGTGGTCCGCGAAGAGAACGAGAGTCCGATCGACGCGCGCGAGGCGGACAGGATCCTCGAAGAGACGATCGGTGCGGACGAGACGCGGGCGAGCGATGCGTCACCGTTGGCGCGGCGTGCGGCCGCGCGGTGCCTGGCGATGGCGCGCGCCTGCGAACCGGGGCGAGCAAGGCCAGCCACGAGGCTCGCCACCTATTCGATGAGCGATACGCTGCTCCTCGACGAGGCGACGCAGCGGCACCTCGAGCTGGTACGAACGATGGATGGCGAGACGCGCGGCGCACTGCTCGCGCAGATCGACGAGACCAAGACGGCGCCTGGTGCGCGCCTCCTCCGGCGGCGACTGCTCGCCCCGCTGACCCGCATCGCCGACATACGACGGCGCCTCGATGCCGTGGAGTTGTTCGTGACGCAGCCCGGCTTGCGAACCGAGGTGCGTGCGAAGCTCGGCGACGTAGGGGATCTGGAGCGACTCGCAGTGAAGCTCACGGTGGAGCGGGCTGCCCCGCGCGATCTGGTGGCGCTGCGTCGCTCGCTCGGTGAGCTGCCTCACATCGTGGCCGCGCTCGAGGCGTGCCCCGACAGGGGGGCGCGTGAGGCCCTCGGCGTCGCAGCGAAGGCGCACTGGATCGACGAGCACCGCGACGTTCACGCTCTGCTCGCGCATGCCTGCGCGGACGATCCGCCGGCGCGGGCGAGCGAGGGGAACGTCATCCGTGATGGCTTCGACGCGGAGCTGGACGAGTCTCGTCTGCTCGCGCGCGACGGTCAGCGGATGATGGTCGAGCTCGAGGCACGCCTCCGCGAATCGTCCGGCATCGGCAGCCTGAAGCTGCGGTACACGCGAGTGTTCGGCTGGTACATCGAGGTCACGCGCGCTCACCTCGACAAGGCGCCGCGCGGTTGGCGTCGCAAGCAGACCATCGCCAACGGCGAGCGCTTCACGAGCGAGGAGCTCGACGCGCTCGCGGACAAGATGGCGCACGCCGAGGAGCGGTGCGCGTCGCGCGAGGCGGAGCTCTTCGTGGCTCTCGTGCGGGACCTGGCGAAGCACGAAGTACGGCTCCGCGCCGCGGCGTCCACGATCGCCGAGTGGGACGTCGCGAGCGCGCTCGCCGAAGTGGCGCACCGTTCGGACTACGTGCGCCCCGAAGTCTCCGAGTCGCTGGAGCTCGTCATCGAGGACGGTCGCCACCCGGTGGTCGAGCGGCTCGCGGCCGCAGGACGGTTCGTCCCGAACGACGTGGCGCTGGATGCTTCGCCCGAGCCTGCCGCCGAGGACGGCCACGCGCGGTTGTGGCTGGTCACGGGGCCGAACATGGCGGGGAAGTCGACGTTGATGCGGCAGGTCGCGCTCATCGTGATCCTCGCGCAGGTCGGGTCGTTCGTCCCGGCGCGGAGGGCGCGCGTCGGCATCGTGGATCGCGTGCTCACGCGCGTCGGCGCGAGCGACAACCTGGCCAAGGGCGAGAGCACGTTCATGGTCGAGATGAAGGAGACGGCGAACGTGCTCCGGCGCGCGACGAGGCGCTCGCTCGTGGTCCTCGACGAGATTGGACGGGGGACCAGCACGTACGACGGCCTGGCCATCGCGTGGGCCGTGGCCGAGCACCTGCACGACGTCATCGGCTGCAGGGCGCTCTTCGCCACGCATTACCATGAGCTCACCGAGCTGGCGCAGACGCGGCCTCGCTGCGAAAACTGGAGCGTCACGGCGCGCGAGCACCAGGGAGACGTCATCTTTCTGCACAAGCTCCTGCACGGCGCGGCGTCGCGGAGCTACGGCGTCGCCTGCGCGCGTCTCGCCGGGGTTCCGGAGCCCGTGCTCGCGCGAGCGCGCGCGATCCTGGGAGACCTCGAGAAGGGGGCCGCGCTCCCAGGTGGTGCCCACGCGTCGCTTCGCGGACGGACGCGCGCGGGGCGGACCCAGCTCGATCTCTTCGGCGGCGCGGCGCCCGAGGGCCCGCCCGAGGAGCACGCGGCGCTGCAGACGCTGAGAAACGTGGACGTCGATCGCCTCACGCCGCTCGAGGCGCTCCAGCTCATCGCGACGCTGAAGCAGACGCTGGGCGCCAAGCCGACAACGTGACCGCAGCGCGCGATCGTTCTCCCTCGGCCTCGTACGTCGCGCTCGGGTACGCCGGCGTCGCGCTCGCGGCCTCCTCGTGGGGGACGTGGCCGCTCATCTTGCGCACCGCGGAGCGAACGGCGTCGATCTCGCCGGCGCTCGAGTCGACGATCCTGATGGCGGTCATCTTCGTGGGGAGCGGCGTCTTCGTCCTGAACGATCGCGTCGCAAGGAAGGCCACGACGCTTCAGTGGCTCGGCATCGCCTGGCTCGGGGTGGGAGACGCACTGAACGACTACTTCTTCTTCGCCGCGTACCAGAAGACGAGCGTCGCGGTGGCGGTGCTGTCGCACTACCTGGCGCCGCTGTTCGTCGCGCTCAGCGCCCCCTTCCTGCTCCGCGAGCGCCCGACGGTGCGGACGTACGCCGCGGTGGCCGTCGCGTTCTTCGGCCTCGTGCTCCTCCTACGACCGTGGAGCGGTGCGGCAAGGCCCGGCGACGCCGTGGGGGCTCTCTTCGGCGCAACGAGCGCCGTCTTCTATGCGTCGAACGTGCTCGTCAATAAAAGGCTCGGGTCTGCGTTCTCCGCCAGTGAGCTGATGTTCTTCCACTGCTTCGTCGCGCTCCCGGTCCTCGCGGCCATGGTTCCTCACGCCGAGTGGCACGCGGTGAATGCGCGCGCGGCCTCGGTCGTCGCGGTCGGCTCGCTCGGGCCGGGCATCCTGGGGGGCATGGCGTTCGTGTGGGGCTTGCGCCGCGTCCCGGCGAGTCACGCGGGCGCGCTCACGCTCCTGGAGCCGCTCGTCGCCGTCATGTTGGGGGCGGCGGTGTATGGAGAAGGGGTAGGACTCACCGGCTTTTGGGGCGCGGCCTTGATCCTCACCGGCGCGGTCTTGGTGGTTCTCCAGCGCGGACGAGCCGAGCCGGCCGAGGTCAGCGTAGGATGAAAGGTTGGCGATGACCGACAAGCCCCGACGAGAAGCGCCGACGTCGTCCGGGCTCCTGGCCAAGCCCGGCGCGGTGCTCGTCGTGGACGACGACGACGCGCTCCGGATGCTCGTCGTGAAGTGGCTCTCGAAGGCGGGGCTCGCGTGCATCGAGGCGCGGTCCGGCGAAGAGGCGATCGAGCGCGCCATCGAGATCGCCCAGGGACTCGACGCCATCGTGTGCGACGTGATGATGCCGGGGCTCGACGGGTACGGCGTCCTCGAGCGTCTGAAGGCGAACGAGGCGACCGCGCCCATCCCCGTGATCCTCCTGACGGCGCACGCGAACACCGAAGGGGAGGTGGTGCGGGGGGCCGAGCTTGGCGCCGTCGATCACGTCTCGAAACCGTTCTCCGGTCCCGTGCTGGTGGCGAAGGTCAACGCGCTGGTGAATCGCGCGCGCGCCGACAGGACGCTGCGCAACAAGCTCAAGTTCGCCGAAACGCACGCGACGGTCGATGCGCTCACCGGGCTCTTCAACCGCCGCCACTTCGAGTCGCGTCTGCGGGGGGAGGCGAGCAACGCGCTCAGGCACCAGCGCTCGCTCGCGCTCCTCCTCCTGGACCTCGACCACTTCAAGGTGGTGAACGACACGTTCGGGCACGACGAGGGCGACAACGTGCTCGTGCACGTCGCAGGCGCGATCCGCATGGTCCTCCGCACCGAGGACGCCGGGTTCCGCTACGGGGGCGAGGAGTTCGTCATTCTGCTCCGTGATTGCGACGCCGCGTCGGCGCTCGAGGTGGGCGAGCGGATGCGCGCTCACTTGCGCGCGAGCCCCATCGAGCTCGGTCCGGGCAAGGTGCCTCGCGCAATCACGTTCAGCGCCGGCATCGCGGCGGCCGAGGCGAAGAACTCGTTCGACGCGACGGAGATGATCGTGCGGGCCGACAAGGCGCTGTACTGCGCCAAGCGCGGTGGGCGCGACCGCATCGAGCTGGAGTAGCCCCGCGCGCGCGTCAGCGCTTCGCGTTCGGGTCGAGGTGCGTCGCGCCTTCCTCGTGGACGAACGCATCGTCCACCGGGAGCCCGAAATCGGGGGGAGGGGAGTCGGCTCCGTCGCGCATGACGTCGTCGACCACCTCGCGGAAGACGCGCAGCTTCTCTTCCGTCGCGAGGATGATCCTCATCTCGCGCAGGTGCGACCCGCCGAGCGCGAGGTACCACGCGATGCCCGACGTCATCGCGCGCGCGCAGGTCTCCATGCTCACGCGCGCGTTGCCGGTGCCGAGCGCTGGGAACGCGAGCGTGCGCAGCCCGAGCTCGTCGGCGAGGAGCAGCGCGCGATCGGTCGCTCGTCCGATGCACGAAGCCTCGTTCCACGCGCTGACTGCATGAAAGACGTGACGCGCCGGGAGCGTCCCGGGTCCCGTGGCGATGCACGCGCCGAGCGGTTGGCGCCCGCCGCGCAGGGCTTCGTCCTCGATGACGTCGCCTCCGCGGGTCCGGAGCGCGTCGGCGACGCCGCTTCGCATGCGCAGATCGTCGGTGGCAGACGAGACGATCGCGTCGGCCCGTTCGAGCGAGACGTCGCCGACGGCGAGGGTCACGGTGACGTCGCCGATGATGAAGCTGTCGCGCGTGATCGGCGCGTAGGACGTACGCGCGCGCATCGGGCGAAGCGCGTTGGCGAGCGTGAGGAAACTGCGGGACGGCTCGCACGTGTCGCGCGGGCGGTCCTCCGGGCGCTTCCGCAGCATCTCGCCGAGCACGTGCTGGAAGTACGCCTCGGCGGCGAACTGCGCGGGGGCGAACCGAGGCGCGAGGTTCGGGTCCATCGCGCTCCGCACGTCGGTGAACGGAGGGCTCCCGTAGCGAAGGTCGCACGCCAGTGCGCCCGCGCCATAGACGTCCGACGCGCGGGACACCCCTTCGCCGCGCAGCTGCTCGGGGGCCATGAAGCGCAAGGTTCCGCTGGAGTCGCCGGTCGTCGTGTCGGCGCGCGCGACGGCGAGCCCGAAGTCGCCGAGGCGGATTCCCGAATCGGGGGCGGCGAAGACGTTCGACGGCTTGAGGTCGCGGTGGAGCACTCCGACCTGGTGGGCCGCGCGCAGCGCCTCGCAGATCTCGTGCATCACGTGGCAGACGAACCAGAGGGGGAGACCCACGCCGAGCGCTCGCCGCCGCCGCTTGTCGAGCTCGGCCAGGTCGACGCCGTCGACGTACTCCTCGACCAGATACGGCGTCTTGTCGGCGTCCTCGTGCACGCCGGCGTCCACGACGCGGACGACGCGCGGGCTGTGCACCCGGGCCATCAGGCGCGCCTCGTTGAAGACGCGCGCGGCGCAGTCCTCGGCGCTCATGCCGAGCGCGCGCCCCTTCAGCGTCTTCATCACGACCGGCACGTTGAGCAGGCTGTGCTTCGCGAGCCAGACCTCGCTCATGCCCCCCTCGCCGAGCCGGCCCCACACCTCGTAGTCGTGGACGCGCGGGCCGAGGCTCATCAGGTCAGGAGAGTGCTGCGACGAGACGATCGAGATCGGCGCGCGCGTGGCGCTCCGTCACGGTGACGAGCAGGTCGCGGTCGCGCGCGCGGTCGAAGCGCGAGAGGTCGATCCCGGCGAGGATGCCGTCCTTCGCCGCACGGGCCACGAGCGGCGCCACGGGGCCGCGCTTGCTCCGGACGACGAACTCGTTGAACGTCGGCGCCGAGTAGGGGAGCTCCCACGCGCCGGAGGCGACGAGCGCCCCCTTCAGGTACTCGCTCTTCGCCAGGCACTGGTTGGCGACCTCGACGAAGCCGCGCTTGCCGAGGAGGCACGCGCGGATCGTGATGGCGAGCGCGCACAGCGCGTGGTTCGTGCAGATGTTGCTGGTCGCGCGGTCGCGGCGGATGTGCTGCTCGCGCGTCGAGAGCGTGAGCACGTAACCGCGCTGGCCGTTCTTGTCGACCGTCTCGCCGCAGAGGCGGCCCGGGATGTTCTGCATGAACTCGCGCGCGTCGCGGCACGCGAAGAGACCGCAGCCGGGACCGCCCGCCTGCGGAGGGAGGCCGAGCGCTTGCCCTTCGCCGACGGCGATGTCCGCCCCCTGGTTTCCCGGCGGCTCGAGGAGCGCCATCGCGTACGGCTCGGCGTTCGCCGTGATGAGCAGCGCGCCGTGGGCGTGCGCGCGGTCGGCGATGGCCTTCACGTCCTGCACGCAGCCGTAGAAGTTCGGATAGCCGACGACGACGCACGCGACGTCCTCGCTCTTCGCCAGCGCGCGGTCGAGCGCCGCGAGATCGATGCCGCCGTCCTTGCCGAGGGGCAACGTCTCGATGGCGTCGGCCCCTTGCGGCAGCCCGCGCACGTACGTGCGGATCGTCTCTGCGTACTCCGGGTGAACCCCGGCGCTCACCAGCGCGTGCGTGCGCTTGGTGAGCCGGCGCGCCATGAGCACCGCTTCGGCCGCGGCGCTCGCGCCGTCGTACATCGAGGCGTTCGCCACCGGCATGCCGTACAGCTCGCTCACGACGGTCTGGAACTCGAAGATCGCCTGCAGCGTCCCCTGCGCGACCTCGGCCTGGTACGGCGTGTACGCGGTGTAGAACTCGCTCCGGAGCAGGAGCTGATCCACCGCCGGGGGGACGTGGTGATCGTAGATACCCCCGCCGATGAACGAGAGCGCGCGCGCCGCGCTGTTCTTCGTCGCCAGCGCGTCGAGGTGATCCATGAGGCGCGACTCGTCGAGCGACGGCTCGATCGCCAGCGGGCGGGCGAGCCGCGCGTCGCTCGGGATCACATCGAACAGCGCGTCGATCGAAGAGACGCCGATCGACGCGAGCATCGCGTCGATCTCACCGGACGTATGAGGCAGATACCGCACAGCGAACCTTTCAGTGAGCCGAAGCCTTCACGTGCTCGGCGTACGACTTCGAGTCGAGCAGCGCGTCGACCGCGGCGCCGTCGTCCGGCGCGATGGCGATCATCCACGCCTTCCAGCAATCTTCGTTCACCAGCTCGGGCTTCGCTTCGAGCTCGCTGTTCACGCGCACGACCTTGCCGCTGATGGGGGCGAACAGATCGCTCAGCGTCTTGACGCTCTCGATCGTCCCGAACGATTTCCCCGCCGTGACGGTCTCGCCCGGCTTCACGTCGATGTTCACGAGCGTGATGTCGCCGAGCTGCTCGACGGCGAACGCGGTGATGCCGACCGTGACGGTCCCCGCATCACGCTTCGCCCACTCGTGGTCTTTCGTGTAGCGGAGGTCACCCGGAAGCTGATCGCTCATTCTTTGTTCCTCATTTCGGCGAGCTACCGCCGCGGCGGTAGAACGGAGTCTTCGCGACGACCGCTTCGACGTTCTTTCCGCGGCAATCCACCAGAATGCGTGTCCCGACCTCGGCCATCGACGCAGGCAAATAGCCGAGCCCTATGTTCTTGCCAACCGTGGGGCCTGGGCTACCGCTCGTGCAGACACCCACCTCCTGCCCTTGCAGGTCGCGCAGCGGGTAGCCGTGGCGGGCAATGCCGCGCCCGGTGACCTCGAAACCCACCATCCGGCGCGTGAGCGGCTTCTTCGAGATTTCCTCGAGGGCGCTCCGACCCACGAAGTCGCCGTTGTTCATCTTCACGACCCACGACAGGCCCGCTTCGATGGGGTTCGTGGTCTCGTCGATCTCGTTGCCGTAGAGCGACAGGCGCGCTTCGAGCCGGAGCGTGTCGCGCGCGCCGAGGCCGGTGGGCTTGATGCCGAAGGGCTTCCCGAGCTCGAGGAGGGCGTTCCACAAGGCGAGCGCGTCGCCCCACGCGCAGAAGATCTCGACGCCGTCCTCGCCCGTGTACCCGGTGCGGGCCACGGTGCAACGGATGTTCGCGACCACCGCGTCGCGGAAGCGGAAGCTCCCCAGCTCGCGCAGCGTGGCCGCGTCGCTGCCGGCGAGGTCGAGGATCTCGAAGGCCTTCGGGCCTTGAAGCGCGATGAGCGCCGTCTCGTCGCTCCGGTCGTGGAACTCGCAGTGGTACTCGGCGGCGGTCGAGAACACCTTCGCCATCTTCTCGCGGTTCGACGCGTTGCAGACGATGAGGCAGCGGTCGTAGGCGGCGCGGTAGATGATGAGGTCGTCGAGGATCGTCCCCTTCGGGCCGCAGCAGCACGTGTAGAGCGCCTGCCCGTCCTGGAGCTTCGAGACGTCGTTCGTGACGAGGTAGTTCACGACCTGGACCGCGTACTCGCCGCGCATCTCCAGCTCGCCCATGTGCGAGACGTCGAAGAGGCCGGCTGCGGTCCGGACCGCCTGGTGCTCGTCGACGATGCCCGTGTACTGCACCGGCATTTCCCACCCGGCGAAGGGGACCATGCGTCCACCGAGAGCGACGTGGCTCTCGTACATCGGCGTGCGGCGGAGAGGCACTTGTTCGGCCATGTGGCGGGGGAGCCTAGTCGCGATCCGGCGCCTTTGGGGGAGACAAATTGCGTAGCGCGCTCCGTGCCGCCGGGAGCGCTACGGAGCGGCTTGCCGCGGTGTCGCGCCCGCGCGCAACGAGCAGGAGTCGCGCGCGGCCGGCTCGGTTATGCTTCAGCTCATGGCCACCCCCTGGGATCGCGCCGCCGCCGGATATCTCGACGAGTGGGTTCCGCGCTTCGTGCCGTATCACCTCGATCTCGTGCGCGAGCTCGTCCTCCACCCCGGGGCGCGCGTGCTGGTGACCAGCTGCGGGCCGGGGGCCGAGGTGCTCGCGGTCGCGCGCGCGGTCGGCGACAAGGGGCGGGTGCTCGCCACCGACAAGAGCGACGAGATGGTGCGCATCTGCCACGAGCAGGCGCGCGTCGCCGCGTTCGACAACATCGAGACCGCCGTGGCCGACGCCCGGGAGACGCACGGGAAGAAGTGGGACGCGATCGTCTGCGCGTTCGGCCTCTGGCAGATCCAGGACCGGGAGGCGCTCGTGCGCTCCTGGTCGAGCGGCCTGTCGCCCGGTGGGAAGGTCGGCGTGCTCACGTGGGGGCCGTCGGCGGGGGAGGGGCCCTTCGAGATCCTCGCGTCGTGCCTCAAGGAGCTCGAGCCGGAGCACCACGTTCCCACCCCGCACGTTCACGCCGAGCGCGAGCCGATGGCGCGCCTCTTCGACCACGGGGGGCTGGTGATGGTCCGCCACACGGTCATTCGCCACACGCTCGCGTGGAAGAGCGCCGAGAGCTTCTTCCGCGCGCTGCGCGAGTCGTGCACGTGGCGCCGGCTGTGGGAGGAGATTGGCGACTCGCGCCTGGAGCGGGTTGCCGGGCTCTTCTACGAGAAGGTCGGGAGCGCCAGCACGCCGCTCTCGTTCGACTCCCCGGCCACGATCGCCATCGCCGCGCTCCCCGGTGACGAGATTGAGCTGGAGAATCGCCCCAGCATCCGGGTGCCGAAGGCCTGATTCTTACGCGCGCGCTTGCGAACGGCTCGAAAACAAGGCAAACCGTGGGCCTCGCCAGCGGCCCGTGCGGCCACGGCGGTCCACGTCTTCGATCCGTAGTCACCAGACCCTCAGAGGAGCGCGCATGTCCCGTTATCGTTTCACGTCGGAGTCCGTCACCGAAGGGCACCCGGACAAGGTTTGTGACGCCATCTCCGACGCCGTGCTCGACGCGATCCTCAAGCAGGACAAGCGCGCGCGCGTCGCGTGCGAGTCGCTCGCGAAGACCGGCATGGTCGTCCTGGCCGGTGAGATCACGACCAACGCCATCCTCGATTACCCCGTCGTCGTCCGGAACACGGTGCGCGACATCGGGTACACGAGCTCGCAGATGGGCTTCGACGCCGACACGTGCGCGGTGCTCGTCGCCGTCGAGAAGCAGAGCCCGGACATCTCCCAGGGGGTGACCGAGGGCGAGGGGCTCCACAAGGAGCAGGGCGCCGGTGACCAGGGGCTCATGTTCGGGTTCGCGGTCGACGAGACGCCGAACCTGATGCCCGCGCCGATCGACTACGCCCACGCGCTCGCGAAGGAGCTCGCCGCCATCCGCAAGTCGAAGAAGGTCGACTTCCTCCGCCCCGACGGCAAGACCCAGGTGACCCTCGAGTACGACGACGGCCGCCCGGTCCGCGTCGACGCCATCGTCGTCTCCACGCAGCACGACGAAGACGTGAAGTACAAGCACCTCCGCGAGGCGGTCGTCGAGCTCGTCATCGAGAAGGTGATCCCGAAGAAGCTCCTCGACAAGAACACGAAGTACCACGTCAACCCGACGGGTCGCTTCGTCATCGGCGGACCGCAGGGCGACTGCGGCCTCACCGGTCGCAAGATCATCGTCGACTCGTACGGCGGCATGGGCCGTCACGGCGGCGGCGCGTTCAGCGGCAAGGACCCGAGCAAGGTCGATCGCAGCGCTTGCTACTACGCCCGCTTCATCGCGAAGAACGTCGTCGCCAGCGGCGTCGCGCGCAAGTGCGAGGTGCAGATCGCGTACGCGATCGGCGTCGCCAAGCCCGTCGGCGTGCACGTCGATACGTTCGGCACCGGCAAGATCAGCGACGAGAAGCTGGAGCAGTACATCCTCGAGCACTTCGACATGCGCCCCAAGGCGCTCATCGACGAGCTCGGCCTGCTCGCCCCCATCTACAGCGCGACCTCGGCGTACGGCCACTTCGGCCGCAGCGAGTTCTCCTGGGAGAAGACGACCCGCGCGGCGAAGATCGCCGACGACCTCCTCGGCGGCAAGCCCAAGGGGAAGGCGCTCGCCATGACGAACGGCCACGTCGAGGGGAACGGCAACGGCGCCTCGAAGGGGAAGAAGAAGGACAAGAAGAAGGCGAAGGGGCTCGGCGCGGAAGCCTGAGCGTCGGGAACGCCTTCCGTTCGTAGCGGAACTTCTTCGCTTCGCGAGCAGCGGGCTCACCGCGTGAACCAGCCAGCTCACGGCGTGAACCAGTTGGTTCACCGCGTGAGCCAGCGGTTCACGGCGTGAACCAGCCAGCTCACGGCGTGAACCAGTTGGTTCACCGCGTGAACCGGTAGCTCACCGCGTGAACGAGCTGGCTCACGGCGTGAGCCCGCGGGTCTCTACCGTCCCGACACCCGAATCTCGAACAGCCGCGGCCACCGCTTCCCGGTCACGTAGATCTTGTCGTGCGCCTCGTCGAACGCGATGCCGTTGAGCACCGCGTCCGGGTCGGCGTGGTTCGCGTGGCTATCCAGCCCGGAGAGATCCACCTCGGCCACCACAGCGCCGGTCGCGGGGTCGATCTCCACGATGCGATCGGTCCTCCAGACGTTCGCCCAGATGCGGCCGCGAATCAGCTCCAGCTCGTTCAGCTCGGCGACGGGTTTGCCGTCCTCGGTCACGGCGAGCGCGCGCACGGTCTTGAGCGTCGCCGGGTCGACGAAGCGGAGCGTGCTCGTGCCGTCGCTCATGATCAGGTTCGTGTCGTCGTGCGTGAGGCCCCACCCCTCGCCCTCGTAGGTGATCTGCCCGCGGGCGAGGAAGTCGAGGCCGTAGACGAAGCACGTCTGCTCGCGCCAGCTGAGGACGTAGATGGCGTCTTTGAACACCGTGGCCCCTTCGCCGAACACCTGCGGCGGGAGGAAGGCCCGCGTGCGCACTTTCCCGGTCCGCGGGTCCTCCGCGCGGACGTTCGATACGCCGTAGCCCCCTGCGCTCTCGATCAGCTCGCCGTCGTGGACCGTGAGTCCCTGGGTGAACGAGGCGGCGTCGTGGGGGAGCGTGGCGACGACCTGCGGGCGCACCGAAGGGACGGACGAAGACGCGCTCGCGGGAGCGGCGAAGACGGGCGCGCGCACTCCGGGTGACAGGAGCGTCGAGGAGGTCATGAGGGTTGCCGCCATCAGCGCCGCGGGTCGCATGGCGTGACGTTGTCAGAGTCCGGCGCCACCGTCGAGAGGTGTGGTGTACCTCGCACATGTCGTACGTCTGCGACGTGACGCTCCGCCGTCAGAGACTGAACACCCCGTGCCCGTTCGCCCCGATACGTGAAGAAGGTAGCGCCCGTTCTTTCCTCGGGAATCGTCTCGTTCGCTCGCACGTTCGCGCAATGACCCGGCACGATGGCCGAGGTTTCCAGGAGCCCGGTACGGCCCTTGCGATGCATCGCGTCGCACCCTGAGCTCTCCGCATCACCCGTCCCCCGTTTCCTTCCCCCTGTCTTCCTCACGGGTCACGGGCAGTCACCGAGTGGCGACGATCTGTTCGCGCGTTCGCCCTCGCTGATCCCGTATCCGTGTCTTCACTCGTGGAGACCCACCATGCAGTACGAAGAGCTGGAACCGATTTCACACGCTGAAGCCACGGATACCTTCCGGCGCGACGACGACACGTACGCGACGTGCCGCTCGCTCCTTCGCCTCGCGCTTCACGACGAGGACTGGGCGTGGACGCTCTCGCAGATCGTCCGCTTCATCCGCCACCCGCACCCCGAAGTGCGCGCCGTCGCGGTGTCGAGCATCGGGTACCTCGTGCGCATCCACCGCGGGATCGACGTGAGCGCCGCGCTCCCCATGCTGTACGCGCTGCAGGCCGATCCGTACGTGGCGACGCGCGTGCGCGACACGCTGGAGGACATCCGGCAGTTCGCCCGCGCCGCCTGAGCACACACCGCGCGCTGGCGGGGCGCCCCGAGAAGCGCTACGCCCACGTCATGCGACTCCGTGCGCCTCAGGTCACGCTCTTCCTCGCCGCTTCGCTCGCCTTGCTCTCCCTGTCCGCGGGTGCGAGCGCGCAGCAGACCCCCCCGGACGTCGTGAAGCTCCGCGACGGCTCGATGTTCCGCGGCACGATCGCCGAGCTCGTGGCGCACGACCACGTCGATATCGTCCTCTCCAGCGGTCAGACGCGCCGCTTCCCCCTCGCTGACGTGACCTACGCCGGCCCCTCCGCCGCTTCCACCGCGGCGCCTCCGTCCCCGCCTCCGCCGCCTCCCCCTCCGCCCCCCCCGTCCGGTGCTCCCCAGCCGCTCGTCGGCATGCGCGGCCCGCGCGCCGAGCTACGCCTCGAGGCGAACGACTCCGACGTGGAGTTCCACGTCCGCACCGGAACCGCGCAGCTGCAGGGGGTCGGATGGGGGGGGCGCAACTCGTATTCGTTCGTCGGCCAGGAAGCCGTCTACAGCACGATTTGCGCCGCGCCGTGCGAGGCGTCGTTGCCGACGGGCTCCCACCACATCGGTCTCTCGCACAACGGCAAGGGGGTCATCGAGGCCGAGGAGCCGGTCGTCATCACCGGGCCGGGCACCCTTCGCGGGACGTACACGTCACACATGGGGCTCCGCGTCGCCGGGCTGCTCCTCGAAATCGGCTCGGTCGTCGCGGGCTCGGTGATCGTCTACGAGTCGATCAAGACGAACACGGTCTGCCCCGGCGAGGGGGGAGGCTGCTACCAGCAGGCGAAGATCGACGGCGGCGAAATGGCCGCAGGGTTTGGCGTCGCGATCGTCGGCTCGCTCCTCGGAACCGTGCTCATGTTCCAGCACGACACGGCCGACATCTCCTTCGTCCCGATGTCACCGGTGGCGACGTCGGGATCGAAGGAGCTGGCTTCGCTACGCACCCCGGGGCCTGCGCCGCAGGGGATGTCGCTCCAAGTGCGGTTCTGACGGTCCTTCCGTCCCGCGCCCCCCTCGTCCCTCGTCCTTCCGCGCCCCCCTCGTCCCTCGTCCTTCCGCGCCCCCCCCTCGTCATTCCGAGGAGCGAAGCGACGAGGAATCCCCGCGACGCGCGGATTCCTCGCGGGCGCTCGGAATGACGACAATGACTCGCTCTCAGATGTCGTAGTAGAGGACGAACTCGTGCGGCGTCGGTCGCATGCGGATCGGGTTCAGCTCCTTGGTCCGCTTGAAGTCGAGCCACTCGTGGATCGCGTCCTTGGTGAAGACGTCGCCGCGCAGGAGGAACTCGTGGCTCTTCTCCAGCGAGTCGAGCGCTTCCTCGAGTGAGCCGGGCATGTGCGGGACGTCCTTCAGCTCCTCGGGGGAGAGCGCGTAGATGTCCTTGTCGAGCGGGTCACCCGGGTCGATGCGGTTCTGGATGCCGTCGAGGCCGGCCATCAGCATCGCGCTGAACGCGAGGTACGGGTTGCAGCTCGGATCGGGGAAGCGAACCTCCACGCGGCGCGTCTTCGGGTTCGAGCCGGTGATCGGGATTCGGCACGAGGCCGAGCGGTTGCGGCTCGAGTACGCCAGGTTGACCGGCGCCTCGAAGCCCGGGACGAGACGGCGGTAGCTGTTCGTCGTCGGGTTGGTGAACGCCGCGAGCGACTTCGCGTGCTTGATGATGCCGCCGATGTAGTGGAGCGCCATCTCGCTGAGACCCGCGTACCCGTCGCCGCCGAAGAGGGGCTTGCCCTCCTTCCAGAGCGACTGGTGCACGTGCATGCCCGAGCCGTTGTCGCCGAAGAGGGGCTTCGGCATGAAGGTGGCGCTCTTGCCGTGCTTCCGGGCGACGTTCTTGACGATGTACTTGAACCACATGAGCTGATCGGCGCACGGGAGCAGCCGGTTGAACTTCATGCCGATCTCACACTGCCCGCCGCTCGCCACTTCGTGGTGGCCGACCTCGATCTCGATGCCGCTCTCCTGGAGCGCGACCATCATCGTCTGGCGCAGGTCGCCGAGCGTGTCGGTCGGCGGAACGGGGAAGTACCCCTCCTTGTGCCGCGTCTTGTAGCCGAGGTTCGGGAACTCCTCGCGCCCGCTGTTCCAGGCCCCCTCCGCGCTGTCCAGGTAGTAATACCCCTGGTTCGGCTGCGAGTGGTCGAAGCGGACGTCGTCGAAGATGAAGAACTCGGCCTCGGGGCCCATGAACGACGTGTCGGCGATGCCCGTCTGCTTGATGTACGCCTCGGCCTTCTTGGCGATGTGGCGCGGGTCGCGCGAGTACGGCTGCTTGGTGATCGGGTCGAACACCGAGCACACGAGCGAGAGCGTGGGGCGCTCGTAGAACGGGTCGAGCTTCGCGGTGCTCGGATCGGGGATCATGAGCATGTCGCTCGCGTTGATCGGCTGCCAGCCGCGGATGGACGAGCCGTCGAACGCGAGGCCGTCCTCGAACAGCGCTTCGTTCAGGCGCGCCGCCGGAATCGTCGTGTGCTGCCACACACCGGGAAAGTCGATGAACTTCAGGTCGACGAACTGCACCGCGTGCTTCTGACCGAGCTCGATGGCTTCTTTGACTTTCATGATCCGTCTTTCCTCTTCAAGTATGCGGAGCCGGGGTTGCTGGGGCCCCGGCGAACCCACGTGACTCGGTAGCTAGATTGCGTCCTTGCCGCGCTCGCCGGTGCGAATGCGGACGGCCTCTTCGATCGGCGTGACGAAGATCTTCCCGTCGCCGATGCGGCCGGTCTTGGCGCTCTTCTCGATCGCCTCGATGACGTCGTGCACGAGCTCGTCCTGCACGACGACCTCGATCTTCACCTTGGGCACGAAGTCGACGACGTACGCGCTGCCGCGGTACACCTCCTTCTTGCCTCCCGTGCGTCCGAATCCCTTCACTTCCGTGACGGTCATCCCTTGCACGCCGACCTCGGACAAAGCGTCTTTCACTTCGTCGAGCTTGAATGGCTTGATGATGGCCTCGATCTTTTTCATGGGGCAGTGTCCTCGACGTCCTCGACGGTAGGCCATGGAACCGCGGCCCGACGCTGATGCCAAGAGTGCTCTAGCGCGCGATGCGTTTCCGGAACGTTTCGCGAAAGGCGCGCCAAACGTCGCACGAATTGCGCTGGGAAAGTACCCGACGCCGGTCCAGGAATTGACGCACCTCGCGCGCGGCTCCTGCGCCCTTTGGGTGAAGCGCGACGACCTCACCAACCCGCTCTACGGCGGAAATAAGGTGCGAAAGCTGGAGTACATCCTCGCCGACGCGCGGGCCCACGGCGCGACGCGGCTCGTCACGATTGGCGCCGTGGGGAGCCACCACGTCCTGGCCACGACGCTCTATGGCCGGCAGGAGGGTTTCGCGGTCGAGGCGGCGCTGGTTCCGCAGCCGAAGACGGCGCACGTGGTCGAGGTCGTACGCGCGGGCGTGGGGAGCGGGATGCGCGCGATGCCGGCAGGCGGGTACGCGGGCGTCGTCGTACGGGTGTTGCCGCGCGTGCTCGCGAAGGGGGCGTACTTCGTGACCGTCGGAGGCTCGAGCGCGGTGGGGTCGCTCGGGTACGTCGACGGGGCGCGCGAGCTCGCGGCGCAGGTGCGCGCTGGAGAGATGCCCGAGCCGGACCTCGTGGTCGTGGCATTGGGCTCAGGGGGGACCGTGGCGGGGCTCGCGGCCGGGCTCGAGGCGGAGGGGCTGAAGTCGAAGGTGCTCGGAGTCATCGTGGCCGAGCCGTCGTGGTTCGTGGCGTGGAGGGCGCGGAGGCTCGCGCGCGCGTGTCTGCGGCGCATCGGCGTACGTGCGCGGCGCGGCTGGCTCGACGAACGCATGACCATCGACGGGCGCTGGCTCGGCGCGGGCTATGGCCACGCGACCGATGCAGGCGAGCGCGCGACGACCGAGGCGGCAGAGGCGGGTCTCACGCTCGACCCGACGTATACGGCCAAGACGTTCGCCGCCGCGACGGCGCGCGTGCTCGCGTGGAGCGAAGAGCCTGCGCCGCGGACGGTGCTCTACTGGCACACGCTGTCGAGCGCGCCGGTGACGCCGCTGCTGGAGCGCGCCCCGAGCGAGGACGCGCTCGACCCGCGGGTTCGCGAGCTGTTCGTATGAGACGCGTGCCGCGCGCGTGCCTCGTCGCGCTTCTGGCGAGCGCCGTCGCGCGCGATGCGCTCGCGGCGCACCGCGCGAAGGTCGTCGTGCTCGACGACGGCGTGAAGGTCGCGCGCGATGCCGCGACGCCGGAGGAAGACGGGCCGTGGGGTGACGGAACGATCGAGCTGTTCGCGCTGCGCGGCGAGACGGTCGCGCTCCAGGTCGTGGTCGAGGCGGGGGACGCGACGGTCGATGACGTACGAACGCTCGTTGGGTCGTTCACCGCCGAGGGAGCCCCGAAGCTCGACGCCGACGTCACCCAGTTCGTCGAGCGGTTCATCGTCGTCGAGCGACCGAGCGGGAACGACCGCGAGCCCGGTTCGCTCGCGTTCACGGTGAGCGGTGCGCCGCGCGGCTCGTTCGTGGGAGCCATCGCCGATCCGCTCGTTCCGGTCGCGTACGAGACCGCGCGCGCCGAGCCGCACCAGCGAGCCGCAGTGTGGATCGACATCGACGTGCCTGACGACGCACGCCCCGCCACCTACCGCAGCGCCTTGCTCGTGCGCGACGCGCGCGGAGAGCTCGCCGCGCGCGACATCGAGCTGCGCGTGCTCGACGTGCTCCTCCCCTACGCCGCGGCCCCCGTGTTCACCTACTATGACACCCGCGAGCTCCGTCGGCGCATGGGCGACGCGCGCGCCGAGGTGGACCTTCGTGCGCTCCTCCACGCACACCGTGTGGCCGCGATCCACGACCTCGGAAAGCTCGAGCTCGGCGACAAGCGGATACTCGACCTCGATCGCGCGGCGCTCCTCGGTCGATCGTATGCGCTCGCCGACGGCTACCGAGGCGCCGGCGCGGGCGTGGGCGAGGGGGTGCTTGCCCTCGGCGCGTACGGATCGCTCGGCGCGCCGAGCGCGTCTGCGGCGGAGACGGTGTCGGAGCTCGAGCGCGCGCTCCTCGACGACTCCGGCGACGCGAGCGGCGTGCGCGCGCAGACGGCGTCGTTCGTCTACGCGGTCGACGAAGAGTGCGACAGCGACTGGCCCGCAGGGTGGGCGAGCCTCGTCCGCGCGAGCCGCGCTCTGGCCGGGGTCCGTGTAGGGGCGACGTGCGGCGACGACCCTTCGGGCCAGGCCGCCGATCTCGTGATGCAGGCCGCCGCCGACTTCGATCCTTCGCGCGCCCGCGTTGCGCGTGAAGCGCACGACAAGTGGGTCTGGGCCTACAACGGCCGCCGCCCGTGGGCAGGCCCGATGATGCTCGACGTCCCCGCGACCGACCTGCGCGCCAACGCCTGGATCGCCATGCGCTACGACGTCCCGCGCTGGTTCTACTGGGAGTCCACCTTCTGGTACGACGCCAACCGCGGCGGCCACGGGCGCGAGCGCGGCTTCGATCCGTTCGTGGTCGCCGAGACGTTCCACAACGCCGACGGCGACCACGCCAACGGCGACGGTATCCTCGTGTACCCCGGCACCCAGCGCGGTGGAGTGACCGACTACGGCGTGTTCACGGTGTTCCCCTCGGTCCGCCTGAAGAACCTGCGGCGCGGGATCGAGGACGCGGGCTACATCGCGCTCGCACGCGAGGTCGACGCGGCCAGAACGGGTGAGGTCGTCCGTCGCATCGTCCCGCGAGCGCTGGCGTTTGCCGGGGCGCGCGTGGCGTGGCCCGAGCGTGCGCGGAGCTGGCTCGAGGCTCGCCGTGAGCTCGAGCGCATCCTCGAGCGTGGGAGCGACGGACACACTGGGAATAGTGAGCGCGTGTCGGACGGTTGCTCCATCGCAACATGCGTTGGTGTTGCGAGCGCGCGGCCGTGGGGCGCGCTATTCCTTCTGTGTAGCTTCCTGTCGCGCGCCATCCTTCGCGGGCGCTTCATCGGCGGGAGGCGAGCCCCGGAGTGCTCGACGACTCATGGCGACCAAGCGCGCGAGAGACCGTGACGAAGAGGCGATGCCGTCGACGCGACCGGGCCACCGGCAGGCGGCGGCTTCTCGCAAGCCCTCCGAAGCGCCGACGCTCCCGCCGCCTCCGCCGAAGAACTCGTTCATGCGACCGAAGAAGCGCGCCACTTCCACGCGCGCGCCGTCGGCGAAGGTCGACGAGGTCGTCGCCGACATGAAGAACGACCCACGTCGCGAAGAAGACTGAAGCGATCCCCAGCGGACGCTCAGTTCGGGTCCGAGCAGCAGCGGAAGCCGGTCGAGTAGTCGTGGTACGTCTTCTCGTGCGCGGTCGTCTCGTACTCGCACCCGGGCCCGTTCTCGGTCGCGTCCACGAAGTACCCCCCCATGAACGCGCCGTTCCCTCCGGCGGTCGTGTCGTCGATCCACTCGTGGATGTTGCCGTGCATGTCGAATGCGCCGTACGTGCTCTCGCACCCCGAGTATGCCCCGCCGCGCGCGAGCCCTCCATCGAGCTGATCGCAACGCGGGTCGTTGAGCTCCTGGTTGTCGTACGTAGGATCCGGGCCGAACAGTTCGACGATGGGGCTCTCGTGCCCCTCGTTGCACCGGCCGGCTTCGTACGTGTCCCCGTACGGGTACACGTAGTCGTGCATCGGCTGACCGCGGCACGCGGCCGTCCACTCGACGAACGTGCACAGGCGCTTGCCGGACGCGTTGCAGGCGGCGGTCGCCTGCACTTGGCTGATGTAGCCCTGCGGGAAGATCCCCTTCGCCGGGATCGCGCGTACGGCGCCGGCGTCGAGGTCGTCGACGGGGAGATACCAGGGCCACGCGCTCTCGCCGCCGTCGTCGTCGTGTTGCACGAGCGCGCCTTCGTAGAGATCGACGCACACGGTCCCGCCATCCACGGTCACGAGCGCCGACTCGTCGGGGCAGACGGACGAAGCCGCGTCGCCTCCGTCGCTCAGCGTCGCATCGAAGGTGCTTCCGTCTTCGGACCCCGACGAAGCGTCGAACGAGCTCGCGCCACCTGCGTCCGGCGTCGTAGTCGCGGCCGCATCCGCTCCGCCCGCGGCGTTGCCGCCGCCGTTCGAGCCGCACGCCATGGCCCCGCAGGCGATCGCGACCACGGCTGCCCCGAAGACCCCACCGCGCATCACCTGGACGCTAGCACGCGCCCCGTTTCGTCGCGCGTGCGTGCGGTTCGTGCGACAACGGAAGGCATGCGGTCCCAGGACGAGCGCCCGATTCCGTCGCTCAGCGACGAGCCCGTGACCCTCCCCAACGCCCCCGGACACCCACACGCTTTCGCGTCGACGGTCGCGTCGGCGCCCGAGGGGCAGATCGAGGGGGTCGACGCCGACCTCCCGCACGACGAAGCGTTCGCCGAGCGGTACGTCCGGCGTGCGCAGCTCGGCGAAGGGGGGATGGGCGAGGTGTGGCTGTGCAAGGACCAGCGCGTCGGCCGCCACGTCGCGATGAAGGTGATCCGCCCGGGCCACGGCTCGCGGAGTGATCTCCGGAGGCGGTTCCTCCGCGAGGTGCGCGTGCAAGGGCAGCTGGAGCACCCGTCGATCGTGCCCGTCTACGATCTCGGCCGCGACCCGAACGGCGCGGCGTACTTTACGATGAAGCGTGTGCGCGGTCTCACGCTCGAAGAGGTCATCGCAGGGCTCCGCACCGACGACGAGGAGACCGTGCGCGAGTACACGCGCTTCAAGCGGCTCGCCGCGTTCTCGAGCGTCTGCCTGGCCGTCCACTTCGCGCACAAGCGCGGCGTCGTGCACCGCGATCTGAAGCCGGCGAACGTGATGCTCGGCGACTTCGGCGAGGTCCACGTCCTCGACTGGGGGCTGGCGAAGATCACGGGAGCGCCGGAGCTCGTCCGCGAAGACGAGGCGCTCGATCTGAAGGAGAGCTCGACGGCCACGGCCGCCGGAGCGGTGATGGGGACGCCGGGGTACATGGCACCCGAGCAGGTGCTGGGGCAGGCCACGGGGCCGGGCGCCGACGTCTACGCGCTCGGCGCCATTCTCTACGAGATACTCGCGCTCGCGCCGCTGCACGCGCCGGGGAGCGCCGAGCATGTGCTCGCGGCGACGCTCGCGGGCGCGGACGTGCGCTCGGCGGCGGCGCGCGCACAGAGGGAGGTCCCTCCCGAGCTCGAGGCGATCTGCGCGCGCGCGACGGCGCTCGATCCTGCGGACCGCTACACGAGCGCGCGCGAGCTCCAGCAGGACGTCGAGCGTTTCCTCAACGGCGACCGCGACCTCGAGCGCCGCCGCGAGCTGGCGCGCGAGCACGCCGCCGCCGCTGCCGCCGCTGCCGAACGCGCGCTCAGCGGCGACAAGCCGATCGAGGAACGGGGACGCGCCATGCGCGAAGTGAGTCGCGCGGTCGCCCTCGACCCGCAGAACGCCGCGGCGATGCAGACGCTCGTGCGGTTGCTCACGCAGCCTCCACGCGAGCTGCCGAAGGACGCGCAGGACGAGGTTCACGCCGCAGCGCGCGAGTTCCAGCGTCGAGGCTCCCGGACCGCGGGGCTCGCGTACCTGAGCTGGGCGCTCTACGCCCCCATCGGCGTGCTCATGGGGATCCGGAGCTGGCCGACGGCGATCTTCCTCGATGCCCTCTGGCTCGCGGCCGCTGCGCTCAGCTTCCACGCGTCGCGCCATCCGCAGGGGCGCACGCCGTTCTCCATCATCCTGGTGAGCAACCTGGCCATCGCCTGCTCGGCGTCGCTCTTCGGCCCATTCATCCTCGCGCCTGCGCTCGCCGCGGCGAACACCCTCGCGTTCGTCGTCGTCGCAGACAAACAGCGGCGCATCCCCGCCATCCTCCTCGGGTGCGCGGCGTTCATCGGACCGCTCGCGCTCGAGTGGCTCGGACTCGAGCCGCGGTCGATGGTCTTTCGCGGCGGCAACATCGTGCTCCTGCCGCGCCTCCTCTCCTTCGCTTCACCGGCCGCGACGGTCCTGTTCCTCATCGTCGGCCACGTGGCCCTACTCGTAACGGCGGCCATCTTCGTCGCGCGCTTCAAAGACATGCTCGTCGCCACCGAAGAGCGGCTTTACATGCACACGTGGCACCTGCGTCAGTTCGTGCCCGGGGACGCCCAGTCCGCGCTCGCGTCGAACGCCCCGGACCCGCTGGAGGCATGCTCGCTCGAGGATCGCATGCTGCGCAGGATGCACCTGGCGCGCCGCGAGGTGAGGCGCAGCAAGGCGCGTTAAATGGAAGCGGGGGCGCGGGGCCCAAGGCCGCTCGCGCCCCCCGCGTCACACGTCGATCACTTCGGGCAGAACGCCGTGTCGCCGGAGTTGCAGAGCCCCTCGCGCGTCCGCAGGATCGCGTCGTCGATGTCGTGGATGGCCCTCGCCTTGAGCCCCTGGGCGAAGGCGTTGTCCTCCTCCATGTTCACGTGGTCCTTCGCCGTCTTGAGATCGGCGAGGGCCTTGTGGAGGCGCCCCTTGCGATCCGGGGCGTCGACCGCCGGATGGTCGTCGAGGTTCTTGCCGTCGTCGATCGAAGCCGCCTTGATCTTGCCGATCGCGGCATCGACGGCCCCGATGGCCTTCGCTTCGTCCCACTTCGTCTCGTCGTTGCCGCCGCGCTTCTGCAGGTTCGCGCGCGCGTCACGCAGATCGGACAGGGCGTGGAGGTAGTGCGGGTGGGCGCCCGGCTGGTCGGCCAGGGCCACCGGGGCGATCGCGGCCAGCGCAAGCATCGTGGGGAATGCGAGACGGAAAAGCATCTTCATCGTGGTCATCTCCTTCGGTGTGAATCGTTGCGACGAGGGGCTCTTGTTCAGGGCTTCGTCTGCCGACGTCAGGCGACCGACGGACGTCCCCCCCCTTCTATTCAACTCCTGCCGTTCGAAGCTCGTGGCGCGGGCAGGGTAGCTCGGTCGGCAAGGAAAAGGGCTGCCGCCGTCGGCCGGGGATTCGGGCAGAAGCCCATTCCCACATGGCGGCCGGGGTGTGGCGTATCTTGGGCAACATGAGCCTCGAGGCGGGCATGGTGGTCGGAGGCGACTTCCGGGTCGACTCGCGCCTGCGCGAGGGGGGCATGGGCCAGGTGTGGGTCGCCGAGCAGCTGAGCCTTGGCCGAAAGCGAGCCCTCAAGGTCATGCGTCACGAGCTCCTCGCCGACGCCAAGCTTCGCGAACGGTTCATCCTGGAAGCGCGAGTCGGCGCCACGATCGACAGCGACCACATCGTCGAGGTCGTCGCCGCAGGCATCGACGAGAAGCTGGGCGTCCCCTGGCTCGCCATGGAGCTCCTGGAAGGGAGCGATCTCGAGGCGGCCATCGCGGCGCGTGGGGGGCTACCTCCGCAGGAGATCGCCGAGCTCGCCTGCCAGCTCGGGCATGCGCTCGCCGCCGCGCACGCCGTCGGCGTGGTCCACCGTGATCTGAAGCCCGAGAACGTCTTTCTGGCGCGGTCGCGAAGGAGCGGTGACGCGCTGTTCGACGTCAAGGTGCTCGATTTCGGTCTGGCGAAGCTCGTGGAGGGGGCGCTCGCGACGTCGGGACAGTCGGCGCTGATCGGCACGCCGCTGTTCATGGCTCCGGAGCAGACGGAGGTCTCGCGCGCGGCCACGTCTGCCATCGACGTGTGGGCGCTGGGTCTCATCTTCTATCGCGCGCTGACGGGGCGATACTTCTGGCGCTCTGCGCGCGAAGGCGCCCAGACGATCACCTCGGTCATGCGTGAGGTGCTCTTCGACCCGATCCCCGCGGCGTCCGCGCGCGCCGACGAAGACGGCGTGGCAACCCTGCCCCCCGGCTTCGACGCTTGGTTCGCGCGCTGCCTTTCGCGCGAGCCCGGACTGCGCTTCGCCGACGGAGGCGAGGCGTGCGCCGCGCTCGCCGGGGTGCTCCGAGAGTGGTCGGGCGCGGCGAGTTCGCCGGTTCCGGTACGCGCGCCGGCACCGAGTGCTCCGCGCTCGAGCGTTCCCGAGGCATTCCAGCCGACCGTCGTGTTGCCCTCGCCGGTCGTGGAGAAGTTGCGGGAGGGACCCGAGTTCACCTTCGGGCGTGTCGCCGACATCGCCATCATCCGCTGGTGGCTCTCGCCGACGGTGGCGTCGGCAGCGGAAATGGATCGCGTGATGACGCGCCTCCTGCGTGACGAGCGCGGCCCCGTCGTCGTGATGCCGATGATGGACACGTCACTCGCTGGGCCCGCCGCCGACGCACGGGATGCGCTCGAGGCGGTCATCCAGAAGCACGAGCTCGCGGTGCAGCGCGTGGCGTACGTGATCGTCGGCACGGGATTCCAGTCGGCTGCGTTGCGCGCCGTGATCACCGGGATGCTCTTGTCTCGTCGTCCTCTCCACCCGACGCACGTGTACGCCACGGTTGCGGCGGCTGTCGCGGCGTTGGGGCCCGGCGTGAATCGCCCTCACGCCGTGGCGCTCATTGGTGCCATCGAGCGCTTCGGTCAGGCAGCGGCGAGACCCACCACCTGAGGCTCACACCTTCCGTGGGGGCATTCCCATGAACGGCGGCGCCTGCTCCGCTGCCCCCATGTCCTCGGCGGCGTAGTAGGCGGCGACCATCTCGCGTGCGCCGGAGCGCGTGTACGCGTCCGCGCGCGGCCTGTCGAGCACATCCACGATGACGGCGGCCACTTCCTCCGCCGACTGCGCGCCCGGGGCCCCTCGTGAATCGGCTCCTCCGTGCCTGCCGTTCAGCCCGAACTCGGTGGCGACCACGCCGGGGCTCACCGTCGAGACGTGGATCTCCGGGAACGGCGCGCGCAGCTCCATGCGCAGGCTCGCGGTGAGGGCATTCAGCGCGTGCTTCGACGCGCAGTACATCGAACGGAAGGAGGCGAGAGGTATGCGACCGAGCATCGACGAGACGTTGATGACGTGGCCGCGCTTTCGTTCCTTGAAGTGGGGGAGCACAGCCTGCATGCCGTAGAGGGCGGACTTCGTGTTGACGAGCATCATCTCGTCGAAGTCCTCGTCGTGATCTCCGACGCCAAGCGCGTGATGCCTCGCCCGGCGTTGTTGACCCAAGCGTCCACGTGGCCGAAGCGCTCCAGCGCGCGGTCGAGGGTCCTCTTCATGTCGCCACGCTTCGTCGCGTCGGTGACGACGGCGAGCGCGCCCGCGCCGCAGCCCGGCTTCCCCCGCTTGCACCCGTGATGACGACGATGCGATCGCTCATCGTCGAATCGTACTATCGACGGGCGCGCGTTTCGCGCTGACTCACGACGGTCACTTGAGCCAGCGGTCGACCTCGTCGTCTCCCGTCGGCGGCGATGACTTCGGACGAGCCGTCGGTCGAGTGCCGGATGACGCGCCGTCCACGAACCACTCGTCCTCATCGAGCCCGCGCTCGACGTCGACAGGCGTTGGGGTGCTCGCGAGATCAGGGAGACGAGAAGGGAGACGAGAAGACATGTTCCTAGGAGCGTTCATTGCGCCCTCCGAGGAAATCAGATGCAAGAGCCGAGGCCGGTATTCACGGCGGGGGAGTCCCTGCGGGGCTGCTCGGTGTGGTGCGTCAAAGGTCCGGCGCGTACCCCTCGCGCAGCCGGATCGCTTCCGGCTCGTCGCGGAACCGGTCGTGAATCACCTGAACCTCCGCACGCTCCGCTTCGAGCGCGGTCACGCAGTCGGCGTCGAACAGGCGTCCGGCGTTCGTCCGCATGTACGCCAGCGCGTCGTCGAACGGCCAGGCCACCTTGTACGGGCGCTCGCTCGTGAGCGCGTCGAAGACGTCGGCCACGGTGACGATCCGCGCTTCGATCGGGATCGCGTGCGCGATGAGCCTGTCGGGATAGCCGGTGCCGTCCCACGCCTCGTGGTGGTGGAGGATCACGTTGCGCAGGAGTCCCGCGCTGGGGAGTGCGGACACGCCGAGCGCACCGAGGAGACGGTCGACCATCTCGGCCCCCTTGGTCACGTGCGTTCGCATGATGGCCATCTCGGCGTCGTCGAGGCGACCGCGCTTGAGAAGGATGCGATCGGGGATTCCGACTTTGCCGACGTCGTGTAGCGGGGCGAAGGCGAAGAGGTGCTCGATGAACGAGTCGCTGAGCCCGTGCTCGGGTGCGATCCGGAGAGCGATGATGCGCGCGTAGCGCGACATGCGATCGAGGTGTGCCCCCGTCTCGGGATCGCGCGAATGGCTCAGCTCTTGCGCGACGTACGCAACCGACTTGATCATCCGCGCCGGAAAGAGGCTGTTGGCCAGGAGGACCTGCACGAGCTCCGAGTACACGGTGAGCCGCTGCACGACCGCGGGCGTGAAGTACTCCTTCTCGACCGCATCGTAGAAGATGAACCCTCGCAGGCGACCGTCCTCGACGAGCGGCCGCGTGTAGCTCGAGCCGTACCGCGCGGCGATGGCGCGCGAGTGCGGTGACGGCGCCTGCTCGAGGATGGATAGGTCGGGCATGACGCGATCACGTCGCGTTCGCGCGAGCTCGCCAAGCGAAGGGACCTGCGCAAGGCGCATTTCGTAGTGCCCGAACGGAACCTCGCCGTCCGTGCTGTGCGCGAACGTGCTGAGCAGGTCGGTCTTTCCGTCGTAGGTCGCGATGGCGATCCGCGCGACCGCGGGGAGCTCGCTGCGAAGGGACGCATGAATCTCGCGAAGCTGCGCTTCGATCGGCATCGGCGCCGGTATCGACGAGATCATCCGCGTCTCCAGTGAACGGCTCGCGAGGTGGTCCTCGCGCCGGATTCGGGGCTCAAGCGAACATTGTCCCGCGACTCGCAGCGAACAGCAATCATTGCCCGCGGTTGCGGTACAGCTCGAAGCGAGCTCACTGCACGTCGATCGAGCCGATGAGCACGCGATCGTCCTCGACCGTGGCGCTCCCCGGGTTCGCAACGCGTACGCGCGTACCTCCGCGCTGGATGCGCCACAGGCCGACCCAGATCTTCCATTTCTTCCCGTGGACATCGTCCGGGAACGTGATCGGCAAGACATCGCGCAGGATCTTGCCGGGAGGCGCCGCGTCGAAGGTGAGGACTTGCGACAGCTGAACGTGGTCGCCGTCGAACCTCTTCCCCTCGTCGGGCTCGATGTGGACGAAGACGCCACGGCCGGGGCCGATTGAGGGTTCGCGGCGCCAGTCGAGCTCGAGGTGCACCGTGTCACCGGCATTCGCCTTCGTCGCGTCGATCTTCGCGGCCACCAGAGTGATGCCCCCCTCGAGCTGCGCGTCGAGTCGTGTCGTGCCGGGAGAGGGGTCGTCACTCACGATCTCTTCGCCCGTCGGCGCCAGGATGGGCGTCGGTGCCGCGCGGGCCTCGGGGAAGAGTGCGAACGACGCGCCGAAGGCCACGACGGGGAGGAGCGTCGCGACGAGCGCTACGACCGCGTGGGAACGCCGCCGACGGGCTACGAGGGCGATCCCGAGTAGCGCTGCGAACGAGACCAGCAGGCCCCCCTTCGCCGAACGCGGCGCGAAGCGCAACATGACCGAGCGTGCTCCCGCCGGCAGGTCGACCGTGAGGAGCCCGCGCTCGTTCTTCACCTCCCCTTCGCTCGAGCGCCAACCTCGGTGCCAGTTCTGATTCACGCGCAGGCGCGCGGGGCGTGCGAGGTCCACGTCGAGCGCGATCTCGTCGGGGGACCACCTTCGCTCCTCGACGTGGCCTGCGGTCGGGTCGTCCAGATACTCCTCGTCGGCGCGGTCCCCTTCGAGAAGCGGTGACTCGGGGATGGGGTACGCGTCCCAGCACGAGAGCGAGCCGCGCTGCATGGGGGCGTAGTAGGCGAGCGCCCACCTCGTGCCGCGCGACTGATGGAAGGGGCGATCCATCTCGACGGCCGGAGGCGCGAGCTCCCTCGTGGCGGCCGCGTGGTGGAACTGCCAGATCATCGGGCCGACACCGGCAATCAGGGCGAGGGTGAGCGCGGTGAGCGCGATCGACGGTCCTCGCGCCCGCGACTCCTTGCGAGCCGTCGCCGCCGCGTACGTGACACCCAGCGCCGCGAGGGCGCTTGCAGCGAGCGCGAAGAGAATCAGGTAGCGCTCGGGGTACCGGAGCGTCCCGAACACGGGCAGCCGTGCGAGCGCGGGGTAGAGCGAGCCCTTCATCGCGTAGCCGGGCGCGAGCCAGAGGAACAATCCTGCGTACGCGCCCAACCACGCCGATCGCCAACGTCCGAACGCGAGCGTGACGGCGGGGAGCGCGAGCAGCCCGATGAAGTACGTGCCGTCCTCGGTCTTCGGGCTCATCACCCGGAACAGCATCTTGGTGAGATCCACTCCGCCGAACCCGGGCGTGCCGCCGACGATGCGGGGCGCGTCGAGCATGGTCTCCACGACCGGCCAGAGGCGCAGCGCGGCAAGGCCAGCCGAGAGAGACGCGACGACCGCCATCATGCCGGCGATTCCCAGCGCGCGGCGTCCGTCACGCCAGGTCGCCGCGAAGCTGAGCGCTTCGGCCCCCTCGAGCGCGCACCAGACCGCTGCGAGCGGCACGGCGTAGGTGCCACCGAACCCGATGCACCAGGCGACACCGCCCGCCGCGAGAGCGACACCGCGCGCGTCGAAGCGGAGGGCGCGGCGAACGCCGAGCGCGATCCACGGGACGAGCGCGAAGCCGTAGAAGTTGATCCAGCCGAGGGGCCCGGCGACCGCGAAGACGCCGCTCAGGCCGAAGACGGGAGCCGCGAGGAACGACGCGCTCTCGAGCGCGCCGCGGGACCGCGCATACCGGAACGCTCCTTCGAGACCGACGATGAGCATCGCGAACATCGTGACCGCGGCACCGCGTGGCTCGCCGAAGAGGAGCGTGAGCAGGAACGTCGGCGAAACGAAGCGCGCTTGCGGCGTACCGAGCAGGTACATGCCGCCGCAGTAATAGGGATCCCAGAGCGGAGCCTGACCGAAGCGGCGCACGATGAGCGCGGCCACCGACTCGTAGTGGTCGAGCACCTGCGCGTCGCGGAACTCGTTGAGCATCGGGGCCGTGGAGAGGAACGGCCACGTCGCGGCGAGCGCCAGTGACGCGAAGACGGCGAGGCGTAGCGGCGCCACGTGGGCCGCCCGCGCGGCCGCGCGCTCCGGCCAACTCAGTAGATCGCGCGCGGATGGCAAGGAGGCACCGTGGAGACGATCGAGCGGTCACCCTGCGCGCGGCGCGCGCGAAGCCCCTCGTCGAGCGCGTCGAGAATGTCCGTGACGGGGACCGAATGCGCTCGCGCGAAGGCGTGGGCCTCCTTCGATTCGGTCGCGTGGAAGAAGTCGTCCTGGGACCAAGGCTCGGTCGGGAAGTGCTTGGCGGCGCTCTTTCGCGAGTCGGCCTCACGACTGACCAGGTCTTCGAGGGCGAACGCCCGGAGCGCCGTATCGGCTCGGGCCACGATCGGCGGCGATATCGCCGTGAGCGCACGCACCAGCGCGGCCGCACACACGGCGAGGAAGATGAACCAGCCCGCGACCCTCATTCGGGTCGATCTCGTACCGTACTTGCCGCTCGTCTCCCACCTTCGCGTTCGAGCGGACGAGGCCCCGCGTAGCGTGACCAAAGAAAAGAGCCGCGACTCGTGCTGGAGTCGCGGCTCTCGGGTGCGCGCTTCGCGCGTCAGCGCGTCACGGGCATGCCGTCGCGTTCGTGTAGACCGAGGCGTTGTCGAGGTAGTAGGTCGCCGCCGCGCCGAGCGCGTAGAAGATGACCTCGTTGGCGTTCACGCCGGTCGGGGCGCACACCGAGATCGTCTCCCACTCCGGGCCGTTCGTGTTCGGGTTCACCTGCGAATAGCCGTAGGCCCACGTCGAGCTCACGTTCGTCTGGCTCGAGTTCCCGATGCCGACCGTGAGCTTCCCTGCGACGACCTTCGCTTGAACGGTCAACTGCTGGTGAAGCGGGATCGTCGTGCCGGCCGTCCAGCCGCCGAGGTACTGCTGCGCGATGCCACCGTCCTCCGTGCCGTCGGCGACGAGGATGCTGTGCGTGCCCGCCGCGGAGCCCGGACCGGTGACGTTCGTGAGCCAGGTGGTCACGGTGCTGTACTCGAGCATGTTGCTGGTCGCCGGCCAGTCGAGCGCCGCGGTGCCCCAGCCCGCGAACCAAGCGTTGGGCGCGTTCCCGCGATCGACGAAGCCCGAGTAGAGGGGGACCAGCGGGAGCTGGGGCGTCTCGAAGCTCGGGTTGTAGAGGAGGTTGGTCTGCAGCGGGAGGATGGGGAACGCCTCGTCGGTCTTCACCTTCCCCTCCGTGGGATCGCTCCCTCCAGGCTCTGAGCCGGTAGGCGCACCGGCGCACGCGGCGAGTGGGGCGAGGAGAGCAGTGAGCCGTGCCACGTTCATGAGCGATCGCATGGAAGTCCTCCGTGAAAGTTTTGCGGCGTCCGGTGACCCGGTGATGAGCCGCGTGGAGGGGTCCCTAAGCACGCGCGATGCCGTGCGGGTTTCTTCGAGGATCGCGCGCTCGAGAGCGCGCGCGTGTGCAGGCGGTGCTCAATCGGTGAGCAGGTCGTTCGCTGCGGCTGTGCGTCGGTGCGCTACGCGGCTGGAGAGACTCCGCTCGCGCTCCTCGGCCATTCGAGCGCTCGCGGTTTCGTGACACGTTCGTGCCCGCGAACTACGCTCCGATCCGCGTGCGAGTCCTCCTCATCGAAGACGAAGATCTCGTCGCCGGCGCGCTGCAGCGGCTCCTGCGCAAGCGCGGATGGGAGCCCCTATGGGCCGTCGATGGTGTCGCGGCGCGGGATGCGCTCACCGACGGAGCGTACTTCGACGTGGTGCTCAGTGACGTCGACATGCCCCGCCTCGACGGGCTTGGTCTCTTGTTCTGGATTCGTGAGAACCGCGCCGACCTCGTGCCTCGCTGCATCTTCATGACCGGAACGCCCGATTCCACTCAAGCAGCCGAGATCGCGCGAACCCACCTCCATCCGCCGCTCACGAAGCCACTCGACCATGCGCATCTCTTCACGTTGATGATCGCGGTCTGCGCGGGGAGCGAAAGCACCTAGGCCTAACCACGCCGCCGGCCGGGACCGAGCGCGCTGGCGGCGGCCAGCCCGC